>MKWU01000842.1_pt1 | contig 57110 bp, 59 predicted proteins | sample 809101 | NCBI WGS metagenome assembly MKWU01 (sample SAMN05860141, study PRJNA318959) | sponge metagenome | host: Aplysina aerophoba | place: Slovenia: Piran, Adriatic Sea, Gulf of Piran | collected 2013-05-07 | reverse complement strand
AGCACCACCACTACCCCAAGCTGTTCAAGGACGGACTCTTCGGGTCACCCCGCTACATCGCCGAGGCATCGTGGAAGTACAACCACCGTAGCGATGTAGACCCGTTCGGGTCGTTTATGCGGGCGCTGGTTGGGAGCTAACTAGTCAAGCCGGTATCTACTTATTCCGTTTGACTGGGCAGGTTGTTGCACTCCAGACAATAGGATGCCACCTAGCCCCTGAATGATTTGGGTAAACCACGATATAATTCCCCATCATTAGACCATCACGACGGCAACATACAGAAACAACATTAGTCGGAAAAATCGGGATTATTGCCACGGGCTGCTAATAGAAGGACTCTCGCTTCAAGGGATGGCAGAATTGTTCGACCTCCAGAGTGCACTAGCACACCAGGGATCTTTGCTGTCCTTGGGGTTGCTGATCATAGTCGCCAAGTTGACCGAGGGCGTTTTCCGCCGTTTGGGCCTGAGGTCGATTGTCGCCTACGCGACGGCGGGAATACTGCTGGGCCCCGTTCTTCGGTTGTCCGGCATCTGGTGGATTGAGTCTTCGCTGCACCTCGAACTGCTGCTGACGCTGGGCATTTTCCTGTTCTTTTTCCTGATCGGGATTGACGAGGTTGACATATCCAGCTTCATGTCATCCATCAGAGGCCGCTACTTCCTCGCTGCCATTCTTTCCGTGATCTTCTCGTTGGGGATCTCGATTCTGGTCACTACGGAGGTCATTTTCGATTTCGGACTCCAACTGAGTTTCATGGAGTCGCTGGCCTTGGCCGGAGTGCTGTCGATGACCAGCCTGGGCATTGTGGCCAAAGTGCTCGCTGACGACGGTCAGTTGAAAGGACCGATCGGGCTGCAGATTTTCACGGTGGTGATCATCGCCGAGTTGGTCGTGTTGCTGCTGATCGGGTTCAGCATAGGTGAACACAACCAAGAGGTATCCGCAGTCGGGATACTGGTTTTGTTGGCGAAAATCGTCGGCTTTACGGTGGTGTCTTGGGTTTTGATGTCCCGGGTGCTGCCTCCGGTGATCGCGTTGTTCCAGCGGGTAATCCAGGTTCCGCAGCTTTCGCTGGGCCTGCTGCTTGGGGTGCTGTTCCTGATGGTTTTCGGCGCGGAAGTGGTGGGCTTGCACGGCTCACTGGGGGCTTTGCTGTTCGGAGCATCGCTGTCTGGGCTGTCCTATCAGGTGCGGCGTGAGATCATCCCCGGACTCCGCAGCGTTGCGGACGGATTCTTCGTGCCCCTCTTCTTTGCTTCGGCCGGATTGAGCTTCAGTTTCTCATTCGCAGCCTTGCCGCTATGGACGATGGCCGGGTTGGCGCTGATCCCGCTGTTTGGGAACTTTGCCGGTGCTTTCATTGGCGCCTACGTTTCTCGCCTCACGGTTCCGTACGCCGTCGCTTCCGGACTGATGGGGAAAGGAGTGGCGGAAACCGCCCTGCTGCTCGTCCTGTGGGATTCGGGAGTCCTCGACGAGGGCGTGTTCTCCTTCCTGGTGCTGGTGATGCTCGGTTACATCTTTGTCATGCCGCCGGTGATCAGCTACACAGTCAACCGAGCCAGTCGCCGGACCGACCTGCCGACCGAGTTGGACGACATTCCCCGGGGCATCGCCCGATTCGCGCTGGATGACGTCACGGTTGACGACATCATGGACCGGACGCAGCGGCATCCGAGCCCCGCACTGTCGGTGGGTGACCTCACCGAACATTGGATGTCCTCCCGGCAGCACGACTATGTGGTGGTCGATAATGACGACATGGTTGGCATCGTCTCTGTGGAGATGCTCAGATACTTGCCTAAGGGTTCGTGGGCCAAAACCCCGCTCAAAGAAGTGATGCGTCGGGAACCCCCGCTGGCTTGGCCTGACGAGCATATTGAAGATGTGCTGCAACGTATGTCCGAGAACTCCGTTTCCGTGATGCCTGTCGTAGAACGGGAATCCGAAAAGTTTTTGGGATCCGTTACCAGAAGCGACATCGTGGAACTCATGATCGTGCAGGCCACTGGCGAGCATTAAGGTGACGGCTTCACCTGCAATGCCGAGTCAATTTCCGATGTCGTCGGAATTGTTTCCTCAAGGCAATCCGAAATGCCGGCACAATTGATATTAGCTCAACTAAGGAGGACGGAAATGAAGTTGACCAGATGCTTGGTCTTCCGACCGATATCTTCGGTGATGACGGCGAGCTTGCTGGTGGCAGCCTTGGGCATGGCGTGTCTGGACGGGCAGGATGAAACCACACAAAAGAACAGCGCAGGAGCAACAACTGCACAGTTCACCGCAACGATGGAGCATGAAGATGAAGGAAGCCCGGGGGTTTTCGACTCCCAAGTTCTATTCGGCCAGTCCGCCGCTTTCACTGGGCCAGCCCAAGAACTGGGCAAGCAGATGCGCTTGGGCATCGAGGCGGCGTTTCACGAGGCCAACCAGGCGGGCGGCGTCCATGGTCGCCAGTTGAAGATCGAGGCCTTGGACGATGCCTACGAAGATGACTATGCCTATACCAACACCGAGCGGTTGATCGAGAATAACCGGGTATTTGCCCTCATCGGAGCCGTCGGTACGCCCACCTCCCGAGCAGCTTCCCCGCTGGCGCACTCGGCAGGGGTACCCTTTCTGGCCCCATTTACCGGCGCGGAATTTCTGCGCGACCCGCGCCTGGACAACGTGCTCAACTTCCGCGCCTCGTATTACCAGGAAACCGAGGAGATGGTGGCCCGTCTCACGGAGGATCTGAGCGTTACTCGCGTTGCCGTTCTCTACCAGAACGATTCTTACGGCCTGAACGGGCTGGAGGGTACGCGGCTGGCCTTGGAACGCCGGGGACTGAAACCGGTCGTGTCCTGGCACTACCAGCGCAATACTAGCGCCGTGAAGGGGGCTGCACTCAGAATCACGGCAGCTAACCCGGAGGCCGTCATTATGATTGGCTCATATGCCCCTGTCGCCAGGACTATCAAATTGCTACGGCGTGACATGGACCCGGTATTTATGGCCGTTTCGTTCGTGGGCAGCAACGCACTGGCGGACGCCTTGGGCGAGGACGGCGCTGGCGTTTACGTTACGCAAGTGGTTCCGTTGCCGCAAGATGGCAGCATTCCCGTGGTCGGCCGTTACCACAGCGCGCTATCCGAGTACGAGCCCCAAGCGGAGCCCGGGTTCGTTTCGTTGGAGGGCTACATGGCAGGGCGTTTGGCCGTCGCCGGTCTCCAAGCCTGCGGCCCAGAACTCAGCCGCGAATGCTTCCTCCGGTCGTTGCACGACGCTGAAACCATAGATATTGACGGCATTCAACTAAAATACGGGCCTGACGACAACCAAGGCTCCGATGCCGTATTCTTGACCGTAATCGGTGCCGATGGGAAGTACCACCAAGTTGACAAACTCGGAGACACTTATTGGGGAAGTCCTGGAACACAGTAGTGTTGACACCCAACTTCACGCGCGATATGCGCAGGATAGGACACTGCGGAACCGGGGACCTTGAAGTGAGGATTCGGACGTCGGACGATCCGTTGCACGGCAAGCAGGAGGGACGATGCTTCCACGGCCACTATAAGCGCTACTGCTACCTGCCGCTTTATGTCTTCTGTGGAGACCACCTGTTGTGTGCCCGACTCCGCTCGTCGAATCGAGGGGCCGCCCACGGGGTGGTGCCGGAGTTGAAGCGGATCGTCAGCCAGTTGCGGGAGGCTTGGCCCCAGATTCGGATCACAGTGCGTGGGGACAGCGGATTCTCCAATGACGAGTTGATGGCGTGGTGCGAAGAGGAAGGGGTCGATTACGTCCTGGGAATGGCCAAGACCCCACGGCTGAAGCGGCGGATTGAGACCCGGAAGGAAGTCATCCGGCAGTTGCAGAAAGAGAGCGGGGAGGCGGTCCGGCAGTTCCAGGAACTCGGCTACCGGACGCGCCAGAGTTGGTCGCGCGAGCGGCGGGTGGTGGCGAGGTGGAGCACTTGCCCAAAGGAGCGAACCTGCGGTTCATCGTGACCTCGGTGCCGGTCCAGGAGTGTGATGGACGCACGTTGTACGAGGAGGTCTACTGCGCACGGGGAGACATGGAGAATCGGATAAAAGAGTAGCAGTTGGGTCTGTTCGCAGACCGCACCTCCTCGAGCCGGATGCAGGCCAATCAACTGCGGCTGTATTTTTCGGCGTTCGCCTATCTGATGGTCCAGACGTTGCGCCGGGTGGGGCTGGCGGGGACGAAGTTGGCGCGGGGGCGGAGCTGGACCCTGCGTGGGAAGTTACTGAAGATCGGAGCTCAGGTCCGGGTCACCACGCGCAAGGTCTGGTTGTCGTTTTCCGAGAGCTGCCCGTATGCGGTATTGTTGCGGACGGTCCTGGCCCGAGTGCAAGCTCATCCGCTTCGCTGTTAGTGCGAACCACCTGTTGGGAAGCCGCCACGTTGGGAGTCCGCAGGGCGGACTCCGCCCTGGAGTCGGAACTTGCAGGAAAAGAGTGGCTCAGGCGTGAAGGTTGGAGGTCAAATGCCTCCCGAGATCTCTGGTTCTCGGCTTTCGTCGTCCTGTTCGAGCCCGAAAGACGCCTCTTGAATACCCATAGACAAAAGACCCACTGAAATGTGGCTAAACAAATCGACTATTGTTTCTCCGGTGAGAAGTGCAGGCTAGCAGCCCTTGGAAAAAGTCTCGCGCGTAGTCCTGTTTGACCGGGTTAGTATACCGTTATACAGGGGTTTTTCCCAAAGGAGATCGGCGATGGCGATGGGCAGGTGGCGCAAGGGGCGGCAGCAAGAGATGTTCGTGGCGGCCAGTGAGATCCGCGCTGGGCAACCCATTTTACCGTGCGCTGAACCGGCTGCTTGCGGAGCACGATTTCGACGAGTTTGCGGAAGAGGTGTGCCGCGAGTTCCATGCCGAGAAGCGGGGTCGGCCGAGCATTCCGCCCGGGGTGTATTTTCGGATGCTGATGGTGGGGTACCTGGAAGGGATCGGCTCGGAGCGCGGGATCGCGTGGCGGTGCGCGGACGAAGAACCCGCCGGAGCATTCAAGCTTGTCGAAGACGCGGAAGCAACTGAGCGTGGAGGCGCACGCGGCGATGCGCTCGATCGTGCGGCGCGACGACGGCAGCGGCTACGAGGAGTGGCTGGAGCAGGTGGCGCGGGCGTCGGGGATCGAGACGCCGACACGGCAGGACCTGGCGAAGCTGGACCGGAAGCGCCCGAAGAAGGGGTCGAACAAAGACTGGGTCCATCCCCACGACCCGGAGGCGCGGATCACGAAGATGAAGGACGGCAGGATGCGCCTGGCCCACAAGTTCGAGCAGGCGGTCGACATGGAGACCGGGGCGTTGGTCGCAGTGACGGTACAGACGATGGACGGCGGAAGACACGGCTTCTCTGCCGTTAACGCTGGACGAGGTACAGCGGCAGTTGGCGGGGGTGGAGGCGGAGCCCAAGGAAGTCGTGGCGGACAAGGGCGCACCTGCCGGCCCTCGCTGGCGACATTCTCGGCGAAACAGTTGGCCAGCTCCGGTTAGGCGGCCTATTCGTTCTCCGCGTCGACCTCTGCATCCTCGGCACTGGGGAGGTGCTGCTGGGCCTCGAACAGGTTGACCCCGCTCTTCACGAGGTCGACCAGCTTGCCCATGGTGGCCTCTTCCTCTACCTGCTCACTGATAAACCACTGCAGGAACTGCAGGCTCCGGTAGTCACGGTTCTCAGTCGCCAGTGCGGCTAACGCATCGAACTGGCCACTCACTTTGCGCTCGGAGGTGAGGGCGCTGCACACGGCCTCGAGGGCGTCGGCGAAGTCTGTCCGCGCCTCCGCTACGGCCGGCAAATGGATCTCCGCGTCGTTGTCGATGAGGAACTGGAGGATCTTTAGTCCGTGCCCCCGCTCCTCCTCGGACTGCCGGTGGAAGAAGTCGGCCCAGCCGTCGAGGCTGCCCAAGGCGAAGTAGGCGGCGATGGCAAGGTAGTGGTTGCTGGCGGTGAATTCCGAGGCGATCTGACCGTTCAACGCTTTGGTTAGGGCGTCACTGATCATGCCTTCAGGCTACCACGCTTGAGCGATTTCGAACGCAGCCTAGCGACCATGTAGCGGCCTGATCAGTTCCGGCTCGGCGATCTGCAGCTGTACCGGCGGTAGCCCTCCAGCCATGAGTTCGATGTCGTCGATAGCCATCCGACCACCCTCCGCTCGTGACGGCTTGAGGCGGTCGGGGACTGGGGTCTGCCTGGCCGCTGCCTATGCTGACTCTATCCCCGAGAGGTGCGCCGCTCCACCACTCGAGGGCCCGAGGATTAGGATAAGGTCTACTTTGCGAGAATAGAGGTGATCGGGTGCGCTGGAAGAGGACCGTAACGGTAGTGGGGTGTCACGCTGAGGGCGAGGTCGGCCGGGTGATCACCGGCGGTGTTCTGCCCCCGCCGGGCGAGACCATATTCGACCAGAAGCGGTACCTCGAAAAAGAGGCCGATGGGCTACGTCGATTCCTGCTGTTCGAGCCCCGTGGTGGCGTCTTCGTCCACACCAATCTGGTCGTTCCACCGACCCGGCCAGAGGTCGACGCAGCGTTCATTATCATGGAACCCACCGACTATCCTCCGATGTCGGGGTCGAACTCCATCTGCGTGGCGACCGTCCTACTGGAGACGGGTATGGTGCCGATGACCGAACCGGAGACCCGCCTGCTGCTCGAGGCTCCAGGCGGCCTGGTCGAGGCGGTCGCGACCTGCAGGGATGGGAAGTGCGAGCGGGTAAGGGTACGCAACGTTCCCAGTTTCGTGAACGCTCTGGATGTCGATATCGAGGTGCCAGGCTTGGGCTCTCTGAAGGCAGACGTCGCCTACGGTGGGGCTTTCTTCGCTATCGTCGATGCGCCCGCCCTCGGCTTCGCACTGACGCCCGACGAGGCTCGGGACCTGGTTGAGGTGGGGGAGAGGATCAAGGCGGCAGTGGTTGAGCAGCACCCCGCAATCCACCCCGAGAACTCTGAGATCCACACGGTGACCTTCACGCAGTTCGCGGCCCCCGTCGAGACCGATCCGGAGGGGGTCAAGACCGGCCGCAACGCCGTTGTCATCTCGCCGGGGAAGATCGACCGCTCTCCCTGTGGAACGGGAACCTCCGCTCGTCTAGCCGTCCTGCACGCCCGTGGTAAGCTCCGCGTCGGCGAACCCTATATCAGTCGCTCTCCCCTCGAAACGGTGTTCCACGCTCAGATCACCGCGACCACCACCCTGAAGGGTGTCCCGGCCGTCCTCCCCTCGATCTCGGGCCGCGCATGGATTACGGGTCTTCACCACTACGGCCTCGACCCGACCGACCCCTTCCCCGAAGGCTACGCCCTCACCGACACCTGGTACCGAGTGCCAAGCTGACCTGTGGCCCTCCTTACGTTCCCGGGGACACTGCAGGGTGGAAGGATGTGAGATAATCGCCCATGACCAAAAACGACTGTCCGTTCCGCTCCAGGCCCGAGTTCTCGAATGCCTGCCAGTCGTCCCGGCAAGCCGGGTCGGAAGGTAGGTCCACATGCTAGGGGCCATCCCGACTCTCCTGCTGGTCGTCGCTGCGGTCGCGATCCTTTTCTTTATTATCCTGCTGAATGTCGTCCCGGTAGGCCTGTGGATCTCGGCGCTGGCTGCTGGTGTCCGAGTCAGCCTGATCAGCCTCGTCGCAATGCGGCTGCGGCGGGTGCCCCCCCGCAGCATCATCCTGCCGCTGATCAAGGCCGACAAGGCCGGTATCAGCGTCGAGCAGAACCAACTCGAGGCGCACTTCCTTGCTGGCGGCAATGTCGACCGGGTCGTCGACGCCCGGATCGCGGCGGACAAGGCGCGTCTCAGCCTCTCCTACGATCAGGCCGCCGCCATCGACCTTGCTGGCCGGGACGTGCTCGATGCCGTTCAGGTATCGGTCAACCCCAGAGTTATTCAGACTCCGAACATCTCTGCGGTCGCCAAGGACGGGATCGAACTGATCTCCACCGCGCGGGTCACGGTGCGGGCCAGCCTCGAGCGGCTGGTGGGGGGTGCTGGGGAAGAGACCATCATCGCCCGAGTTGGTGAGGGGATCGTCTCCTCGATCGGCTCAGCAGAGAGTCACAAGCTGGTGCTCGAGAACCCCGATTCCATCTCAAAGACCGTGTTGGCCAAGGGTCTCGACAGCGGCACGGCCTTCAACATCTTGTCGATCGACATCGCCGACGTGAACGTCGGGCGCAACATCGGGGCGATCCTGCAGACCGATCAGGCGGAGGCGGATAAGAGTGTCGCCCAGGCCAAGGCTGAGGAGCGCAGGGCGATGGCGGAGGCCCAGGAGCAGGAGATGAGGGCCCGAGTGGAGGCGATGCGAGCCAAGGTGGTCGAAGCCGAGGCCGAGGTGCCCAAGGCCCTGGCGCAGTCCTTTAGGGATGGCAACCTCCTGGCCACACCGAGATCTGGCGACTCTGGCGCCGGAGCGGGCAACGGCTGACGGACTGTTCTGGTAGACTTCGGGCGGCTGTCAGCCTTGGATCCATGGCCTCCCGAACACCGGCACCTCGGTCGGGGATGCCGGAGGGGAGGCGGGTGGGTCAGGTATCCTCACGGCCACCCGGCGGGGCTACGGCTCCGTCAGAGTGAAGTGGAAGATTGCAATCCCGACCCGGTTCTCCTGTCTGAGGCGATGTGGGTCGGTGTTCGTGCCGGTGAACAGCTGCAGCACCAGGGCATATCTGCCTAGCTGGGCACGGCTGCGCAACCGGAAGCTGATGGTGGTAGAGATACCCTCGCGCAGGGCCTCGCCACTGAGCACTCGCCGGAAGATGTCGTGGTCGGCCTCTGCGGTCGCGAAGAGTTGGTGGGTCGCCTGGACGTAGTCCTCGCTGTCGCGGTAGCGGATCGCGTTCAGGAAGAGCACCCCCTCCGCAACGAGGGCGCCGGGATCCTCGAGGAGGACGCTGATGGCGATCAGCCCCTCCTCCCCGGGTCGGTAGCCAGGGGCGACATCGGCCTCGACCAGCAACCGCTGGGCGGTTGCAGTGGCGGCGAGCAACAGCCAGGTGGCGAGGGCGACCTGCAGCTGGCGCATCCTCAGTGATCCCAATCGGGCCCGTTCTCTGGATCGACTAGGCGCTGGTTGTGCGCGAGGCCGTGGATGACTTGCATCTCTTCCTCCGACAGTTCGAAGTCGAAGATGTCGAAGTTGGCCACCCGATGTTCGTGCCGACTCGCCTTGGGCACGGCGGCGACCCGGTCCTGCTGAGCCAGCCAGCGCAGGGTCACTTGGACCGGATTCTTGCCGTGACGCCCCCCGATCTCAACCAGGGTCGGCTCGTCCAGGACCCGACCTTTGGCGATAGGGCTGTAGGCCGTTAGCAGGTGACCGTGCTGGCGGGCTTGCTCGAGCAGCCACGTCTGCGAGAGGAAGGGGTGGTACTCGACCTGGTTACAGAAGATATCGGTCATAGACTGCGCCCGCTCGACCAGGGAAGAGGGGAAGTTGCTGACCCCGAGGTGGCGGACTGCACCCTCCTCGACCAGGCCGGAAAGGCTTTCGAGTGTCTCCTCGAGTGGAACCTCGTCATTGGGCCAGTGTAGGAGTAGGAGATCGATGGTGTCCGTACCCAAGGCGTCCAGGCTTTCCAAGGCGGAACTCCGGGCCCTGTCACGAGCGAAGTTGCCGGGTCGCACCTTAGTAGTGAGAAAGATCTCGTCTCGTGGAACGCTGGAACTGCGTATGGCTTCCCCTACCTCCGCCTCGTTCTCGTATGCCTGTGCGGTGTCCAGGTGGCGATAGCCGATCGCTAGGGCGTGCCCTACCCCCTCTCTACACTCTCGGCCCCGCATGGGCCAGGTACCGAAACCGAGGGCTGGCACCGGTACCCCGCGGACATTCACATAGATCATTCGAAATCCTCCTGCCCCAGTCTACCGCTGCGACCGGAGCGATCCCCTTCATCTGGTACACTTCTGCTGTCATGGCGAACTCGGGCAGCACTGTGGTTCTCGGTATCGACATAGGCGGTTCCGGTATCAAGGGGGCCCCGGTCGACATTGAGAGCGGAGCGCTGACCGCCGAGCGTCTCCGGGTTCCCACCCCCTCGAGTCCCGAGGCGGTGGCTGAGGTGGTGGCCAGGATCGTCGAGCACTTCGGCTACGAAGGTCCTATCGGCTGCGCCTTCCCAGCGGTGATTCGTAGGGGCGTGGCCTGTTCAGCTGCCAATGTAGACGACGCCTGGATCGGGACCGATGCGGCCGATCTGTTCCGCCAGGCAACCGGACAGCCGGTTCACGTTTTCAACGACGCTGATGGTGCAGGGGTGGCGGAGATGGTCTTCGGGGCGGGTCGGTGTGAGCGGGGTGTGGTGCTGATGCTCACCTTCGGTACGGGCATCGGCAGCGCCCTGTTCGTCGACCGCAAGCTGGTGCCCAACACCGAGTTGGGCCACCTCGAGCTGAACGGGCGCAGGGCCGAGCCCTGGGCCGCGACTCGGGCCCGCAAGGCCGAGAAGCTAAGCTGGAAACAGTGGGGCCGGCGGGTTCGCAAGTACCTCCGTCACCTCGAGTTCCTATTCTCCCCCGCCCTGTTCATTATCGGCGGTGGGGTGAGCCGTCGGAGCGAGAAGTTCTTCCCCTACCTCAAGCTCGACACTCCGATCACCCCGGCGCAACTAGCGAACGAGGCGGGTATCGTGGGGGTCGCCTACGCAGCCAGTCGCCCGGAGAGCTTTGACGACTGTGGGCGGGTGGCCCTTTCTGCGCTGCCCCAGGCGCTATAGCCTCTGCCTGTGCCATTACCCTAACTTAGGAGGTGGACATGCCGACACTTGTGATCGACGGTCGCTCTAGCGACGTTGCGGCTGAGAAGCGCTTGGTCCTCGCCATCAAGTCGATGGATATCGACATCGGGCACCGCTGCGGCGGCAAGGCGCGCTGCACCACCTGTCGCGTCGAATTCCTCTCTGGGGAGCCTGAAGGGATGACCCGGGCCGAGTTCGAGAAGCTCTCGGAGCGGGGGCTACTCGGCCGTTACCGACTCTCTTGCCAGTTGACCTGCTCGCAGGACATGCAGGTGGTCGTGGGGATGACTAAGGCCTCTGAGGGCTGGCCCGACACCGGTCCACCCCCGGACGAGCGGGTGCAGCCCGAGGCGGTATGGTTCTTAAGGGAGGAGCTTGAAGGGGGCTGACGGGGACTCTCTCAGCCCTGCGGAGGTGAGATCGGGAGGGGTTGCTGGCCCCCTCACGATCTGAGGGTCCTGCTGGCCCTGCTTGGAGGATGCGCCGTGGCTGCTCAAGCCCCCCCCGAAGTGGCAGCTACTGAGCATCCTTGGGTTCCCTATCGACCAGACTCGACCGGACGTAGCCTGCTGAGGAGCCGACCATGCCTGAGCTTCAGTTCGACACCTACTACCGCTACGACGACCTCACGGAGATCCTCAGGGCCTTCGCTGCGGAGCGCCCGGATCTGGTGACGCTCTCGAGTATCGGGACTAGCTTCGAGGGGAGGGAGGTGTGGCTGGCGACTGTTACCAACGCAGCCACCGGACCGGCGGAGGAGAAACCCGCGCTCTGGGTCGACGGTAACATCCACGCTACCGAGGTCTCACCTTCGACGGCCTGTCTTTATTTCTTGAACTTCCTCGTCCGCGAGTGTGGGCGGCGTGACGATGTCACTTGGGCGCTCGACAGCCGCACCTTCTATCTCTGTCCACGCGTCAACCCCGACGGGGCGGAGTGGGCCCTCGCCGATCGGCCCAGGATCATCCGCTCCTCGACCCGTCCCTACCCGTTCGACGAAGAGCCGATTGAGGGCCTCAGGCAGGAGGATGTCGACGGTGACGGGCGCCTGCTGATGATGCGGATCCCCGACGACAACGGTCCCTGGCGGGTGAGTAAGGAGGAGCCGCGCCTCATGGTCCAGCGCGGCCCGACCGAGGTTGGCGGGCACTATTACCGGCTTATGCCTGAGGGAGTGCTCGACGCCTACGATGGGGTGACCCTGAAGGTGCAGCGTGACAGGGAGGGGCTCGATCTGAACCGCAACTTCCCGGCCAACTGGCGCCAGGAGGATGAGCAGACTGGGGCCGGACCCTACCCGACTTCAGAGCCCGAGGTGCGCAATCTGGTCGAGTTCATTTCCCGCCGACCGAACATCACCGGTGGAGTGACCTTCCATACCTGGAGCGGGGTGATCCTGCGGCCCTACAGTCACAGCGCAGACGAGGAGATGGTGGCTGAGGATCTGTGGACCTACAAGAGCATTGGGGCAAAGGGGACGGAGGTCACGGGCTACCCTAACATCAGCGTCTACCACGACTTCCGCTACCACCCTAAGGAGGTCATTACCGGCACCTTCGACGACTGGCTGTTCGATCATTTAGGGGTGTTCGCCTGGACCGTCGAGATCTGGAGTCCGCAGCGGCAGGCCGGTATTGAGGATTACAAGTTCATCGATTGGTACCGTGACCACCCCTTCGAAGACGACCGCAAGCTACTCACCTGGAGCGACCGTGAGCTTGGTGGCGAGGGCTATGTGGACTGGTATTCCTTCGAACACCCCCAACTCGGTCCGGTCGAGTTGGGGGGATGGAACATGATGCTCGCCTGGCGTAATCCGCCCCCCAAATTCCTCGAGCGCGAGGTCGCGAAGTTCCCCGAGTGGCTGCTCTGGCACGGTCTTATCTCGCCTCGCCTCGAGCTGCATTCGGACGAGGTCGAGGCCCTCGGCGGTGGCAATTATCGGCTGCAGGCGGTGGTCCAGAATAGCGGTTGGCTCCCCACCTACGTCACCAAGCGGGCCCTCGAACGCCAAGTCGTCCGCGGCATGGTGGTGGAGTTGGCGCTCCCGGACGGGGCGAGCCTAAAAAGCGGTAAGGTGCGTGAGGTTCATGGGCAGCTCGAGGGACGAGCGTACAAGGCTTCGTCGCCAACCGTGTGGAGCGCAGCCGATGCCACCAACGATCGGCTGAGGCTTACCTGGACGGTGCACGCCCCCGGGGGCGGGCAGGTAGGGGCCATCTTCCGGCATGAACGCGCTGGGACGGTGAGGCACGTGTGGACCCTCGAGTGATCCGGTACGCTTGTGGACACCCCGTCTGGTCGGGAGGGGAGATGTGATCAGGGCCGCGCGCCGCGTAGACGATCTGTTCGAGTCGGTCATCCGCAGCATCACCGTTCATGCCCTCTCGTTGGGTGCCATCAATCTGGGGCAAGGGTCGCCCGACTTCGATCCGCCCGAGGAGCTCGTGGAGGCGGCCAAGCGTGCCCTTACCGAGGGCTATCACCAGTACGTTCCCACCTGGGGCCTGCCCGAACTTCGGCGCGCCATCGCCGATAAGACGGAGCGCTTCTACGGCTTCCGGCCCGATCCCGACAGCGAGATCACCGTCACCTGCGGCGTGACCGAGGGGGTGATCGCATCGCTGATCGGTGTAGTCGATCAGGGCGAGAGGGTGGTAATCCTCGAGCCAGCCCATGAGAACTACCATGCCGGTGCGATCTTTGCGGGTGCCGAGCCGATCTGGCTCCCACTGAGACCTCCCGACTACCGGATCGACCCTGAGGAGCTTGAGCGTGCCTTCCGTAAGCCAGAGGTGCGGGCATTCATCTTCAACACCCCGCACAACCCCAGCGGTCGGGTGTTCAGTCGCGAAGAGCTCGACGCTATCGCCGAGCTCTGCATCCGCTACGGCGTCGTCGCCATCAGCGACGAGATCTACGAGCATATGGTCTACGACGATCACGAGCACATCCCGATCGCCACCCTGCCTGGCATGAGTGATCGCACCATCACCATCAGCGGTCTCTCGAAGAGTTACTCGGTCACTGGCTGGCGGGTCGGCTATGCCATCGCCTCGGCACCGCTCACCGAGGGTCTACGCAAGATTCACGATTTCACCACGATCTGCTCCCCGTCGCCCCTGCAGAGGGCAGCGGTAGCAGCCATCGAGTTGGGCGACGACTACTACGACTGGTTGAAGCGCTACTACGCTGAGCGCAGGGAGAAGATGATGACGATCCTCGCTGGGGCTGGGTTCGACGCACCTACGCCCGAGGGAGCCTACTACACGGTGGCCGAGTTCACCGCCATCTCGGAGGCCTTCGGACTCACGGACGACGATGACGCCTTCGCCCACTGGCTGATTGACGAAGTCGGGATCGGTTCGGTTCCGGCCTCGAGTTTCTACCGGAGCGACCCATCACTGGGTCGGGGTCGAGTCCGCTTTGCCTTTCCCAAGCGTGACGAGACCTTATGCGAGGTCGAGCGGCGCTTTGAAAAGCTGCGAGATGCCATGCGCTGACAGGCTGGCGGAGGGATTTGGTCTCTAGGTGGACACACCTAGGCCCTCGAGTGCCCGTAGCACCTTCACCCTCATGGTCGGCACCCTGGCGAGCCGAGCGACGGGACTGCTGCGCAATTCACTCTTCAATCAGCTCTTCCCTCAGGTCGTCACCGACGCCTTTGCCGTGGCCTTCAAGGTGCCCAACCTGTTTCGTGAACTCTTGGCCGAGGGGGCGCTTACCAACGCGTTCGTGCCGGTCTACCGGGGGCTGGGGCGCATTGAGGCGAAACGTCTCTCGGGCGCGCTATTCAGCCTGCTTCTGCTCGTCAACGCGCTGCTGGTGCTGGCGTTCACACTGGCGGCTCCCTGGCTGGTGCGTCTGCTTCTGGGGTCCGAGGGGGGCGTGGACTTCGGTCTAGCGGTGCAGCTCACTCGGGTGGTGTTTCCGTTCCTCGCCGCCATCTCGCTCTCCGCTTTCGCCATGGGCGTTCTCCAGGCTGAGGAGCGCTTCTTCGGCCCGGCCTGGGCGCCGGTGGCGTTGAACCTAGTCACGGTGGTGCTCATGCTCACCTTCCCAGGGCGGGCGGTGCCACTGGCTCTGGCCTTCGTCTGTGGTGGGGTTGCGCAGTTTCTCGTTCAGCTCCCCTTCCTGATCCGCTTCGGCCTGTTCCCCCGGCTTGGGCTCCGGTGGCACCCCGAGTTGGCGGCGGTGCTGATCCTGGCGGGTCCGCTCGCCTTCACCACCGGTGCCCGGCAGGTCCTCAACGTGATCTCCACCCGTATCCTTGATACCCTCGAAGCCGGCAGCCAGACCGCCTTCTTCAATGCCGACCTTTTCCTCGGCTTAGCGTTGGGCCTGTTCAGCATCTCCCCGGCACTGGCCTACTATTCCAGGCTCAGCGCCAACGCTGCCGACGAGCCCGACGCCTTCGCCGGGACGCTCCTCGAGGGACTCCGCCTGATCGCCTTCCTCACCGCCCCCGCCGGGCTGTTGCTGTTGCTGTTGCCCGACGCGGCTGTCCAGAGTGTCCTGAACTGGATCACGGCCTTCCGGCCCAGTGCCGGGACCGACCCGCGGACCCTTGCCCTGTCGGCTGTGGCTCTGGCCCCGCTCGGCTTGGCAGTCTTCCCCCTTGGGCTCTCGAACCTGCTGATCAGGACCTTCTATGTGCGGCGTGAGGTGCGCCTTCCGCTCTCTATATCGATGGGTTTCGTGGTGGTGAGCGGAGTCCTCTATGCGCTCTTGGCCCCCCGCTTCGGGATCGCGGGCCTCTCCTGGGGACTCACTCTGGCAGCCTGGGGCCAGTTCGGAGTACTGCTGGCCCTGGTGGGTCGGCGGGAGCGGTTCGGACTCCTAGCCTTCGGGCGCTACGTGCTCACGGTTTGGCTTGCAGCGGGGTTGGCCGCAGTCGTGACCTTCTTACTCCTTCGGGCTGTCCCCTTTGGAGTTGGCTGGTTTGGTTTCTTCGGGCAGGCCTTGCTTGGGGTCAGTGCTCTGTGTGTCCTCTACGCCCTGCTGGGTCTGGCGTTGCGGCTTCCCGAGCTTGAGAGGTTAAGCAGGCGGTCGCGGCGCCGAGATTCGGTCCATGATCAAGGATAGTGTGGATTTGTGGCCCCCTCTTTCCACTTTTTGTAACCGCCTGAAGAAAACATCCCGCCAGGAAACGCAGTGGCCTGGCGGGGTGCTAGGGGGAGTGATCACACTCAGTATTGAGGTTGAATGTCAGGGCAAGATCATGTCTTTCTGTGCTACCAGCGTGTAGCATAGTGGCGGTCTCTTCTTCAGGTCCTGGAGCGACCGAAAGACCGTTGAGATATCGTGATCATGCTCCTCGAACACCCGCAGTGCGAGTCCGTGGCGGAGGCAACCGCCGATGATGTCGGAGAGCTTGTGATGGAACCAGAACGAGGTGGCTTCAACGATCCGTTCGGGGTCGTAGTAGTCGGGATCGTCCGTGCTCTCGAAGGGCTCGCTCCGGAAGTACGAGTGCCTGATGGCGAGATCCCCATCCGCGTCGAACATGTCGAGGATCGGGTGCATCTCGTAGACAAACAGGTGCCCGCTTGGGCTCAGCAGACGATCCACCGTGGCGAAGTAGTGATTGAGGTCGGGTAGCCAGCCTAGTGCGCCGACGGTGACATAGACTAGGTCAAATGTGCTGTTGTAGCGGGTCGGGATGTCGTAGACATCGGTGCAGACGAATTCGACTCGCTCCTCGAGGTGGGCTGCTGCGGCGAGTTGATTCGCCTGGTCGATGAACGCGTCGGAGATGTCGAAACCGACACCGCCCGAGGCACCGAGGCGCACCACCGAGAGCAGCTCTCGGCCGTTGTTGCACGACAACTGTGCGACCCACTTCCCGGCTACTCCCAACTCCGTGAGGATTTGGCGCTCGGTGTTGTCAAGGAGGTTGTAGTCGGGGTTACGGAATCCGTTGAGGAGGTCTGCCAGTTTGAGGTCGGCATGGATGGCGGCCGTCTCGTTCCACATCCGTCGGTTGGCCTCGGTGTAGTCGCCCAGTTTCATCTCCCTTGAGTGTACTGCGGACGGGTTGCGGGAGGGCATGCGCTCGCGCCAGGCGGGCCGCGTGCTAGTGTCTGAGGGATATGGCTGAGGGGATCCTCAAGCCCTGCTGTGCACCCTTGCGCGAAGCCGACGGGTCGACCGACGGAACCGAAGCAGAGTTCTCAGTGGAAGCCAGTTCGTACCGGGACATGGTGAAGCTCGAGGGAGGACGCTTCTTAATGGGTGGATCCGACCCGTCGTTCCCCGCCGATGGAGAGGGTCCCGTTCGCATTGTCGAAGTCGACCCCTTCTGGATCGACCGGTACGCGGTGAGCAACGCCGACTTCACCAAGTTTGTAGAGGCTACCGGCTACAAAACTGAGGCCGAGCGCTTCGGCTGGTCCTTCGTCTTCTACCAGTTCCTCCCTGAGCACTTTCCCCCGACCCGAGGCGTGGCGGAGGCACCCTGGTGGCGTCAGGTCTACGGTGCCGACTGGAGCCACCCCGAGGGACCCCACTCGGACCTCGATGGGCGCATGGACCATCCGGCCATCCATGTCTCCTGGAATGACGCTGACACCTTTGCCACTTGGGCCGGCAAACGCCTCCCCACCGAGGCTGAGTGGGAGTACGCGGCACGTGGCGGTCTTGAGCAGAACACCTACCCTTGGGGCAACCGCCTCACGCCTAAGGGTAAGTACCACTGCAACATCTGGCAAGGTACCTTCCCGGGCAACAACACCGGCAAGGATGGTTTCTTGGGGACCGCTCCGGTCGACTCCTTCATCCCGAACGGCTACGGTCTCTACAACGTTTCAGGCAATGTCTGGGAGTGGTGCGCCGACTGGTTCAGCGCTGACTACCACCGGCACCGGAATGGGCCAGCTAGGGATCCAACGGGGCCACCCAGGGGTGACCAGAAGGTTATGAAGGGCGGTTCCTACCTTTGCCACGCTTCCTACTGCAACCGCTACCGTGTTGCCGCTCGGACCCGTAACACTCCCGACAGTAGCACCGGCCACATGGGCTTCCGCTTGGTCCACGCGGTCGATTGAAACGGCCTGTCGACCCTTGTGAAGTATCGAACGCTAGCAGGTTGGGTGGTGACGCGAGATTATCCCGCACCCCCACCAGATCCGGCGAGTCCGTCCTTGGAGATGCACATCAGACCTTAGCAGAGCCCGTTTGGAATTGGTGCCGGTAGGGAGATCGTGGAGTGAAGGGGCGGTTCTCGAGTAGGCTTGACCGGGTTTTGCCCATACCAGGGGAAGAATAATCGAGAGATCGCTTTGCAGACGGGGATAACTTCAAGAGCGGTTTGAAGGGGGATTAAGAGCTAATCTTGCGTTTACGCCCCGGCTGTTGGAGACTTTGATGAAATGGGAATCGGGAGATCATCTCTCCTAAGTGAGTCCCCACCCTACCTACACCCGCTTGAACACCAATGCTGCATTCTGGCCGCCGAAGGCGAAGTTCTGGCTGATGGAGTACTCCACCCGCACCCCCCGTGCCTCGTTGGGGATATAGTCGAGGTCGAGGTCGGGATCGGGGTCATGGAGGTTTCTGGTGGGGGGAAGGACGCAGCTGTGCAACGCTTGGATGGCAGCAATACCTTCGATCCCCCCGCTGGCGCCCAGTAGGTGGCCAGTCATCGACTTCGTTGAGGAGACAGGCGGTACCGAATCGGCACCGAAGACGGTTTTGAGGGCCCGCGTTTCGTTGAGATCGTTGGCTGGGGTGCTGGTGCCGTGGGCGTTGATGTAGCCGATCCGGTCAGGGTCGACTTGGGCTGACTTGAGCGCCCACCGTAGGCAGCGCACGGCGCCGCTACCACCTGGGGCGGGAGCGGTGATGTGGTGGGCGTCGGCGCTGGTGGCGTAGCCGACCACCTCAGCGTAAATACGGGCTCCGCGCCGGCGGGCGTTCTCGTACTCCTCAAGCACCACGATACCGGCCCCCTCGCCAGCTACGAAGCCGTCGCGGCTGGCGCTGAATGGCCTGCTGGCCGTCTCGGGGCTGTCGTTGCGAGTCGAGAGAGCCCTCATAACGGCGAATCCGGCGATCCCCATGGGAGTGACGGGGGCCTCACTGCCCCCGGCGATCATATAGGTGGCCTCACCGCGCTGGATGATCCGGAAGGCGTCCCCAATTGCGCCTGAGCCAGTGGAACAGGCGGTTACCACGGTGCTGGATGGGCCCAGTAAGCCGTAGCGCATGGCCACATGGCCGCTGGCCATGTTGGCTATGAGCATAGGGATGAAGAAGGGGCTCATGCGCATCGGGTCTCGCTCGAAGCGCACCACCGATTCCTTTTCCCAGGTTTCGATGCCCCCGATGCCGCTGCCGACTAGTGTACCGGTCTGCTCGCCCGCGACCTCATCCTCGCTGAGACCGGCGTCTTCAAGGGCAAGGGTCGCACCGATAAGGGTTAGGTGGACATAGCGATCAAGGCGCCGCGCCTCGCGACGGGATATGTGCGCCTTGATGTCGACATCTACTTCCCCAGCGATCTGGACACTCAGGCTGCTGGCATCGAATCTCGTGATACGACGGATACCGTTCTTGGCCTCGTGCTGGGCCTGAAGATACGCCTCCGCCCCCACACCTATGGGGGTGACGGGGCCAACGCCCGTGACAACGACTCGTTTCATGATTGAAACCCCTCGTTTCGGGCTGGGTGGACGGAGAGGGGGGCGCTGAGTGCCCTGGGGTCAGGCTCTTTCAGCGATGAATTTAACAGCGTCTCCGACAGTCCGGATGCTCTCTGCCTCTTCATCACTTATTTCAATGGCGAATTCGTCCTCAAGGCCCATAATCAGTTCGACCACGTCGAGCGAGTCGGCGCCCAGATCATCCACGAACGAGGCCTCGGCCACGATGTTGCCCGGGGCGCTGTCTAACTTGTCGGCAATCACCTCTCGAACCTTGTTGAGAATCTCTTGCTCGTCCACAGTTCCCTCCTTGCGTTCTCTATCTTTTTGTACAATTCCTTATCTTGCTCGTGAAGGTATTTGAGCCAAGCGATTCTAACATGGTGTTTGCCAGCTATGACATTACCATCCCGCCATCTATGGTGAGGGTCTGACCGTTGATATAGGCTGCCCCTTCGCTAGCCAGGAATACCACCGCCTCGGCGACCTCGTACGGCCGGCCGAAGCGCCCGGCGGGAATCTGCTCGAGATAGCGCCCCTTCAACTCGTCGGCCAGCCCAGCCGTCATGTCGGATTCGATGAAGCCGGGTGCAACAGCATTGACGGTGACACCCCTGGCAGCGTACTCGCGCGCTAGGACCTTAGTGAGCCCGATGATCCCGGCCTTGGCGGCTACGTAGTTGGCCTGCCCCACGTTGCCTATGAGGCCACCAACGGATGAGATGTTGATGATGCGCCCATGATTTTGCCGTAGCATGCCACGCAGCGCCGCCTTGGCAAGGAAGAAGGCCGAGGAGAGGTTGGTGTCGATCACCGCCCGCCAATCCTCCTCCCTCATCCGTAGCGCTAGGGTGTCGCGGGTGATACCGGCATTGTTGACTAGGACATCGAGGCCGCCGAACTCCGCGATCACTTCCTTTACGAGTGCTTGGCAGGTGTCGGCGTCAGCAACATCTCCCTCGAATACACGGGCCTCTCCTCCTGCACCTCGAATCCGGTCGGCCACCTCTTCGGCAGAGGCTTGCGAGCGGACGTAGTGCACCGCCACACTGTAGCCCCGCCTGCCGAACTCGAGGGCCATGGCGCGCCCGAGCCCCCGGCTCGAGCCTGTGACTAGTACCCGCTTTGTACTCTTTGCCTCACTCATAACCCCTCCCGAGTGGCTTTTTGAACACCTTCCATATCTGTCACGGCTACCGCCTCTACCCTCTCGAGGGTTCGACCGACGAGACCGGTGAGGACCCTTCCAGATCCGAACTCGAGAAAGCGGTCGACACCGAGTGCTGCGAGGCGCTCAACGGTCTCCTGCCAGCGCACGGGAGCCGTGACCTGCCTGGTGAGGGTTGCGGTGGCGTCGTGGACATCGTGTAACAGATCGGCAGTGACATTGGTGACGATACCGAAGGCGGGCTCGCGGAAGGTGACCTGCTGCAAGTCGATCGCCAGGCGTTCGGCCGCTGGTGCCATGAGGCTGCAGTGGAATGGAGAGGAGACCTTTAGGGGAACGACCCGCGCACCCCCCTTCCGGAGAGAGCGGGAGGCCACAGCCACAGCTTCTGCCTCACCCGAGATGACGGTCTGGCCCGGAGAGTTGAAGTTCGCGGGCTCGACCGCACCCTCGGTCTCGCTGCACACCCGTTCGACCTCCCTGCGGTCGACCTTGAGCACGGCGACCATCGCCCCCTTTCCCTCGGGAACGGCCTCCTGCATGTAGGTCCCGCGCTTTCGGACCAGTCGGAGTGCCTCCGCAAGTGGGAGGGAGCCAGCGGTCACGTGGGCGGTATACTCTCCGAGGCTGTGTCCGGCCGCGTAGTCGGGGAGCGCCCCACCGGCGCTGCGATAGGCACCGAAGGCTGCAGCACCGGCTGCGACCAGGACCGGCTGCTGATTGGAGGTGAGTTGGAGCACCTCAGTGGGGCCTTCGAACATCAGCCTCAGCAGGCCGGGAAGAATCGCCTCAGCCTCATCGAGCACACGCTGCGCAGCAGGACTGTTCTCGTAAAGGTCGCGGCCCATCCCGATCGTCTGTGAGCCCTGACCAGGAAAGAGGGCAGCTAGCTTTCCACTCACGCGCCGCCCCAGGTGAGTACGCTCGCCCCCCAAGTCAGTCCGGCTCCGAACGAGACCAGCAAGAGGTGGTCGCCCGCTTCGACACGGCCCTCATCAAGGGCGTGCTTGAGCGCTAGCGGGATGCTGGCTGTCGAATTGTTGCCATACTCGTCCACGGTCACCACCACGCGCTCCTGTGAGAGGCCGAGCAGTTCGCGCGCCGCTTCGATGATTCGCGAGTTGGCTTGGTGGGGCACGAGCAGGCTGATGTCACTGTTCGATAGCTCCGCCTTCTCGACCGCCTCGACAGTAGAGGTGTGCATGACCCGGACCGCGAACTTAAACACCTCGCGGCCGTTCATGTAGAGGGTGTCGGAGAGGGGCTCCCCATTCGGTAGACAGCAGCCGGTCGCCCGCTTGTGCAGATGATGGGCCCCACCTCCGTCTACGCCCAGAACTATCGACTTGAGGCCGTACGGTTCGGGTACGGCCTCCACTACGCTGGCGCCTGCGCCGTCCCCGAAGAGCACCGCGGTGGAGCGATCCTCCCAATCGAGCACCTTGGTGAGGGCCTCGGCGCCGATGGTCAGTACCTTCCTGTACTGCCCTGATTCGACGTAGGCCTTGGCTACCGAGAGAGCGTAGATCCACCCGGGGCAGGCCGCGAGAAGGTCGAAGGCCCCCGCCTTGAGTCCGAAGTGATCCTGTACCAGAGCAGCGGTGGCGGGGAAGAGAGCGTCCGGGGTGTTGGTCGCCACGATCACGAACTCGACCCCGTCGAGGGCACCCTCTCCATGTCGAGCGACCAAGTCCTCTACGCTGCGCACAGCCAGATCGGAGGTGAATTCGTTATCTGCCGCTACGTGCCTCTTGCGGATTCCGGTGCGGGTCCGAATCCACTCGTCGGAGGTGTCCAGGACCTTTTCCAGGTCGGAGTTGGTGATGACTTTCGGGGGTGCATATGCACCCAAGGCAGTCACGCCCGCACGTGCGGCTCTCGAGGTCACATCATCACATCCAGTCCTGTGCTGTTACGTCGCTGCCGGCCGCGGCCATGCGCATGATAAGGGTGAAGACGACCCGGAAGCAGCCCATTCTAAGCAATTCGCTGTTGGGGGGCGGGGAGGGTTCCGAGCCCGGGACCTTTCCCGGTCGTCAGGTATCGACCTCGATCACTTGGCGACCGGCGTAGGAACCGCACTCGGGACACACAACGTGAGGCGGCTTCATGGTCCTGCATCCGGGGCACTCCACCAGTTCCGGTGCGGTTAAGGCGTGGTGGCTGCGGCGCTGATCGCGACGAGCCTTCGAGGTGCGTTTCTTGGGGAGGGGGCGCTTGGCCATGGGGTTTCTCCTTATGGTGGATCTGCACTACAGATCTAGATCCTTTAGGGTGGCGAACGGGGAGGTGGTAGGGGGGCTCCGTTCCCCCTCCAACTCGGGGTATTCGTTGAGGTTCACCCCGTCGAGGGAGAGCCCCTTACAGCTGTTCTTACATAGCGCAGTCAGCGGCAGGTCGATAGCGAACAGCTGTGCCAACATCGGGCCGAAGTCCACTTCGGGGTGGCCGAACAGAAGTCGTTCCTCCTCATCCTCGCTGGTCTCAGCTAGCGTGAGTCGCTCCGTGGCCGGCTGATAGGTCATGGGGTAGAGGAAGCTCGAGGCGACCGGAATCGGGACATCCGCGAGGCAGCGGCGGCACTCGAGGAGCGCGGCCCCTGCGACCTCGCCCTCGGCAAGGAAGTCGTCGTCACCACCAGCATTGCGGATGGTGAGGCGCCAGGCGAGCGGCCCATTGAGCCGCAGGCCGATCTCACTGAGGTGAGTTCCGTCCGGATCGAGTAGACCCTCCCCCCCCACCTCATCTGGAGAATTCGGGGCATGATTGAGCAGCATCGCTAGGTTGAGCGTTGCGTCCCGTCGAGACACCATCTCTCAAAGGTAAGGGTTCTTAAGAGGGGGTGTCAAGCGCCTCGGCGACCCACCTTTGGGCACCCTGGTTCGAGCGAGCGTGGGGGTCGTCAACCCAGCTGCAAACCGCTTCTGGGGTGGCGGGAGGTGTGACCCCGGACCTCGGTAGTTGCGATGCCCCCTTGTCAACTCTGTTCGGGTCCCTGGCTGCGCTCTACTGGGGAGTTCGCGAGATCCTAATCCGCTGGATCCCCTGACCTCGTCCGACGGCTCACACCGTTACCTGGGGTGATATGCTTTATACTTCGCCGATGTTCCTTGTGATCCCCGCTGTCGATATCCAGCAGGGCCGGGTGGTCCGCCTGTTTGAGGGCGATCCCGAGCGTGAGACGGTCTACTTCGACCGACCCCTCGACGCCGCTCGTCACTGGGCCGGATTGGGGGCCGAATGGCTTCATCTAGTCGATCTTGATGCCGCCTTGGGGCGGGGCAATAACAGGGCTGAGATCCTCGAGATCGCTGGGGCGGGTCTTGCCTGCGTCGAGGTGGGCGGCGGCATCCGCAGCCTCGAGGGGGCCCGCGACTGGCTCCCCCCGGGTGGGCGGGGGGGGCCGGGGGCCGGCCCCCCCCCGCTGCCCGGGGGGGGTGCGGAGGTGGGGGGGGGCATCCGCAGCCTCGAGGTGGCCCGCGACTGGCTCGACCGGGTTGAGCGGGTAGTGCTGGGTACCGTCGCCACCCAGTTGCCAGAGGTGGTCGAGGCGCTGGTCGCCGATTTCGGGCCCGAGCGCGTCGCTGTCTCGATCGATGCTTACGAGGGCAGAGTGGCGGTGCGAGGTTGGGCCGAGGTCACCGAGGTGGAGACGGTCGGGTTGGCGGTAAGAATGGCGGGTCTGGGCGTGCGCCACCTCATCTACACCGACGTTAGCCGGGACGGGACCCTGCGCGGGGTCAACGCCGAGCCGGTGCGGGCGCTCCGCGCCGCTTTCCCCCATACCCTGATTGCGGGCGGTGGGGTTGCGACCGATGCCGACCTCGACCTTTATGAGCAACTCGGGCTCGACGGATGCCTCGTCGGTCGTGCCCTTTACGAGGGGAGAGTTCACTATCCCCGAACTCCCTGAGGTCGAGACTGTCCGCCGTGAACTCGAGCCTTGGCTCGTTGGGAGAACCATCCTCCAGGCCGAGCGGGTCGAGGCCCCGCCAAGCCCGAAGTATGCTAGCCTCGAGCGGGCTGCGGGCCAGCGCATCGGGGCTGTGAACCGTCGCGGCAAGTTCCTGCTTCTGCCGCTTTCGCTCGGTGACGAGTTGGTTGTTCATCTAGGCATGACCGGTGTGGTGAGCCCGGATCCCCCCGAGGCACATCTGCGGGTGAAATTGACGCTCGACCACGGTCCAGATCCCACGCTCTACTTCTGCGATGTGCGTCGGTTCGGGCGCTTCCTAGTCGTGCCAGCTGGCGACTACCGGTCGCTCCCGACGCTCCACGGCATGGGTCCAGAACCGCTCTGCGATACCTTCACGGCAGCTGGCTTCGCCCAAGCACTTAAGCGCTCGGGCACCCCCATCAAGAGCTACCTCCTCTCTCAGAAGCCTGTTGCGGGGGTCGGCAATATCTACGCTGACGAGGCCCTGTGGCGCGCCGGCGTAAGTCCGCTGACCCCGGCAAACCGCGTCTCGGTTTGCAAGGTCGGGCCGCTCTGTGATGCCGTCCGGGAGGTCCTTGCGGCTAGCATCGAGGCTCAGGGAACCACCCTCAACGACTACCGCACCGTTAGCGGAGGGGTGGGCAGCTACCTCAAGGGGTTAAATGTCTACGGTCACGCCGATGAGCCCTGTCCCCGCTGTGGCAGAGCGATCTGCAAGGTTAGGCTGAGCAGCAGGAGCACATATTTCTGCCCCCGTTGCCAGCCGGCTCGTACCTGAAGGGATCCTGGCTACCGTTAGTACAGCTTGCGGATCGTTCTCCCCGGGGTGGATTCCTCGGTTATCCCGAGGTGGTCGTATCCGATATGGAGCCAGCCTCTCGGCTTCGAGTCGAGAACCAACCTCGGAGGTCGCCTCGAAAGGTCGCTGGATTAGGGGGTCCCTACTAGTGGCGATCCTATTGACCGTTCGGTCCCTCCCTGCGGAGTGGGCGTATGCTACCTCATGCCGTACCGTACCGATATCCAGGTCCGATTCGCCGATACCGATGCCCTGGGACATGTCAACAACAGTGCTTTCGCCCACTACGCCGAGCATGCCCGGATCGAGTTCTTCCAGCACCTAGGTGGTCGGGTGGGCGGTCTGATCTTGGCCCGACTCGCTATCGACTTCCGGCGCCAAGTCCACTTCGGCACGACGGTCATGGTGGAGACTGAGGTCGAACGGGTCGGGACCAGCAGCATCGCTCTGCGGCAGGGCATCTACGCTGTAGGGGACACCGCCGAGGTCGCTGCCGAGGTCGAATCGGTGGTGGTGCACTTCGACTACAAGACCAACCAGCCCCGGCGTGTCCCCGGTGGTCTGCGGGGGAAGCTGGCCGCGTTCGCGGCGTTGTAGGGCGCGAGTAGGTAGCTGGCGGGGGTGAGGTAACACCCTACGACGCGATCCCTGGGGAAGTGTGCAGCTACTGAGTAGGTTAAGGTCAGTGGCCGGTTGCCTCTTGGCGTGCCGGCTTGGGGAAGGGGTCGGTCTCTGAATCGGTGACCTCGGAGTCTCTATCGCCCCTGAAGTCGAGAGGGGTGTCGTTCGTGCTAGATTGGGTATAGATAGAGTCTGTCTGAGGCAATAGTACGGGCTGTAACACGGTTTATAGTGAAACTGCAAGGGTCGACATGTCTGAAGCAGAAATCGAGACTTATCGTGATGAAATCGGGAACATTATAATTCTAGTCTGGTAGGGTGAAAGGTGGACCGCTTAGTATGAAGTTGCAGCTAAGGAAAAGATACCCGCAGATCCTAGTGGCCACAGTTTTGACCGTGCTGGGCATGCAAGCCCTAGCGCAGGGGGAGCGCTCCGATTGGCACACCCTCGAGTTGACCGACGCTCGTACCGGTGCGGTCTTTACGCTGGCTGGCTTTGGGGACAGGACGGTCTTCGTAGAGACCATGGCGACTTGGTGTGTCCGCTGCGCCCGGCAGCTTGACAACATGGCAGTTGCGCGCACCGACCTGTCCGAGGAGGAGGTTGTCTTCGTGGCGGTCTCCGTCGAGGGCAACCTGCCCCCGGAACGCCTAGCTAGCTACGCCGAGAGTCGCGGCTTCGACTGGATCTTTGCGGTGGCTACACCGGAGCTGCTGACCGCTCTGGTTGAAACCTTTGGCCGAACCATCACCAACCCTCCTTCGACCCCCCACTTCCTCATCTACTCGGACGGGACCTTCACCGAGTTGGCTACGGGGATCAAGCAGCCTGAGGAGATTATCGCCTTAGTCCAAGATAGTCTCTGACCCAGACTTCATGAGCCAGCTGCTCGAGGCCTTCCTCCTAGGCAACGGCGCGATCCTGACCAATGTCTGTCTGCTGCCGCTCTACCCCGGCCTGATCGTGTTCCTTGCCAGCACCGCCTCCGATGAGCGCACCCGCCGCGCAAGCGGCTGGCTAGGTCTCCTGGTACTCGCCGGGGTCTTGACCCTGATGATCCTCGTTGGCCTCGCTCTCTCCCTCCTCCGTGCCTCCTTCGGTGGCCTGCTCCCCTGGCTCCTACCCACGATCTATGGCGCTGTCCTTATCCTGGGCGCCACGATGCTCTTGGGGGTCAACCCCTTCTCCCGCCTGTCGGGGCTGAACGCACCACTGGTACGCAACCCTGTGCAGAGCGCCTACCTCTACGGGCTACTGTTGGGGCCCATGACCCTGCCCTGTACCGGCCCCATCGTGCTGGGCGCCTTCCTGGTCGGTGCAGGGAGCGTCACTGCCCTTGCCGACGGTCTCCTCTACTTTCTGGTCTTCGGCCTCGGTTTCGGCTGGCCGCTGGTGCTGCTGCCCCTGCTGGCACTGCCCCTACAGCGCCGCGCTACCGGCTGGCTCACCCGGCATTATCGGGTCCTCACCCGTCTGTCGGGGATACTACTGCTGGCGATCGGGACGTTCGGGATGGTCACCGAGGTAGCGCCGAATCTGTAGGACCCGGAGGTCCCCAGGGCAGCTACGGGTGCGCCCACCTTGGTGGACGTGCCATGATGGATCTCGTCGTGTCGACCAACCCCCCTGAAATCGGTTCGAGAGACGAGTTTCACACCGAGCAGATCGTCACTATCGCCGGGGGACACTTCGTCCACGACACCTACACAGCCTTCGTTGCCCCGCTGCTGCCGCTGCTGCGCGAGCGCCTCGGGATCGGCTACGCCCTTGCGGGCGGGCTGGCGATCTTCACCCAACTCCCCAGTCTGCTCAACCCCCTGATCGGCTACCTGGCTGACCGGGTGAGTTCGCGCTATTTTGTGATCCTCGCCCCAGCGGTCACTGCCACCCTGGTGAGCATCATAGGGCTGGCTGGCGACTACCTGACCCTAGCCTTGTTGCTCTTGGCGGCTGGGGTGAGCGTGGCGGCCTTCCATGCGCCGGCCCCTGCGATGATCGCCCAGGTAACGGGCCCCCGGGTCGGTGCCGGAATGAGCATCTTCATGGCGGCCGGCGAGCTAGGTCGCACCCTGGGCCCGGTGGTGGTGGTCGCCGCGGTGGGCTGGTTCGGCCTCGAGGGACTGTGGCGCGTGACCTTCGTAGGCTGGGCGGTCTCCGGGATCCTATACTGGCGGCTGCGCAACGTGCGGGCGCGGCCCGTTTCGGGCCCTGGCTTTCTGCCTTGGGACAGAGTCCGGCGGGTGTTCCCGGCGCTCACCTGTCTGATGCTGTCGCGGACGCTAATGATCGCGGGGCTGACCACCTTTCTACCTCTGTTCATGACCGAGGTTCGCGGGGGCGGACTGTGGTTGGCTGCGGCGTCGCTCACCATCCTCGAGGCTGCCGGGGTCGTAGGGGCCCTCGGCTCGGGTACCGTGAGTGATCGCTTCGGACGCGCCCGGGTACTGCTAGTACTGTTCGCCATCGCGCCGGTACTGATGCTGGTGTTCCTGGTGGCTCCACCCTGGCTGTCGATCCCGCTCCTAATCGGCTTGGGGCTCACTGCCATCTCGCCCACCCCGGTCTTCCTGGCCATTGTCCAGGAGGAGTTCACCGAGAGCCGAGCGCTGGCCAACGGCACACTCCTGGCGCTAAATTTCCTGATCCGGGCGCTAGGTGTGTGGCTAGTGGGGTTGCTGGCGGACGGGTTCGGGCTCGAGCAGGCGTTCCTGGTAAGCGGGGTGGTGGCATTTGCGGCGCTGCCAGCGGTAGCGTTGTTGAGGGGAGCCTCTAACTGAAGCACCGGAGGGGGGCGGGCAACATATTGACAAATTTCGATGCATCGAATATCATCGATATATGGAAGAGTTGGCTACGCAATTCAAGGCATTATCGGATCCTGCGCGGCTGAAGATCCTCGACTTCCTGCTCGAGCCTGATCGGAGTCGCTGCACCCGAGAGGAAGGTGTCTGCGCCTGTGATGTCGAGGGGGTGTTGGGGCTCTCCCAGCCGACGGTGAGCCACCATATGAAGCTCCTGGTCCAGGCTGGCTTCGTCACCGCTGAGAAGCGGGGCCGCTGGGCCTTCTACACTATCAACCCTGACGCCTTCAGGGTGCTCGCTGGCTCGCTCGAGAAGTATCACTTGGCCCCGGTCCTGGCCTACTGCTGCTAACGCCGCGTAGGACTCTGCTCAGGATACCTGTCCCTCGGGGGGCGGGTGCCCCTCCTTGCCTCGACACCCTTTGTTGCGCGCTCACGACTCGGTCCAGAGCCGGAGGGCGACGGACGCTATAATCGTCTGACCGATCAGAGTTCGGTGGCAGCTTAAGCCCCTCCCTACGATGTTCAAGAACGGACGACCCCTCCTCCCGCTCATCCTGGCGATTGTCGGCCTCTTCGCCATCGCCGCAGGGCTCTCCAACTTGAACCTCCGCCCCGGTGAGCCGACGATCAACCTCTTCCAGTTGTTGCTCCAGGGCCTGTCAGCTATCCGTCCCCAGGGTGCGGCTCCAGAGGCGCTTCCGGGTGGGGACAGCTTTCTCTGGTTTGTCCGGCTCCTTATCTGGTTCGCGCTCCCCGCCGCCCTCATCTACGCCTTTATCTCCTCGAAATTCCGCAAACGGCTGCTCTCTACCCTGGCTCTCACCTTCCTGATCACGCTCCTCCTGGAGCGGATCGGCTCACTAAACCCGAGAGAGGGACGGGAGGTTGAGGAGGGTGCAGCTAGCGGGGCACTGGGGGGTGCCGGGGGAACACTGCCGCCCCCGCCCGAGATCGTCGCGTCGCCACCGGCCTGGCTCACGGCGGTGGTTACTCTGGGCCTGGCGCTGCTGATCGTCGGGGCCATCGGGTTGGTGTGGAGGCGACTAAGGAGCCTTAAGCCGGACGCCCGTTCTGAACTGGTGGGGGCTGCGGAGCAGGCGCTCGCCGCTCTCGACCGCGGTGTCGATGTGAGAGATGCGGTGCTTCGCTACTACGCCGATATGATCCTCCACTTCGGTGCCACTCGAAAGCTCAGGCGGCGTGAGGGTATGACGCCGCGGGAGTTCGATGTCCACCTGGCCGCTGTGGGCATAGATGACGAGCATATCCACAGGTTGACCCGACTCTTCGAGTCGGTCCGTTACGGAGGGCAAGTCTCGGACGAGCCGATGGTGCGGGAGGCGAGGGCGTGTCTGCGCTCAATTGTGAGCACCTATGGAGGGTAGCGGTGAGTGCCCCTGAACAGGGCTCGGACGAGCCCCGGACGACCTGGCACAGGTTGCTCCCTCTGGTTGCTGTCCTGGTAGGGACCTTCGTGCTCGCTATCCTGGTGCAGGGTTTCGTGGAGCGGGTAATCGTAGAGCCGGCCCTGTACTTGGCCTGGATCGTCTCGCTCCTACTTCGCAGCGTCCCCGAACCGCTGTTCTGGCTCCTGTTCGTTCTGCTCGTGCTGGTGGTCGCGATCAGGAGCCTTAGGCTCTGGATGGTGGGGGGGCGCGAGGGGAGGAGGGCTGGTGAGACCGTCTACGGTCCCGTGGGCAGGAGGGCTCGGCTCCTCCAGAACGCCACTGCTCCGGGCTACTCCCGTTGGCGGCTCGCCCGGGAACTCGGCAGGCTCGCAGGGGAGTTGGCGTGGCCGGGGAGGAGCTTCAGTGCGGAGCGCCAGCGTGCCTGGTTGACCGATCCCAGCAGCGGCATTCCGCCGGAGATCGCGGCCTATTTCTTGGCTGGCTTGGACCCCTACCGGCCGGTCCACCTCCCCTGGTACCGGCGGGGAGTGCGCCGGCTACCGTCCCCGCTAGACCTCGACCCCGGCGCTGTCATGGGCTTTCTTGAGGAGCTGCAGGGGTGGGGGAGCGGGCCGTGAGTGCGCCGCTCGGGCCCGCCGATGTCGCCGCTAGGGCTGAGGCTGTGGTGAGGGAAGTTGGTCGCGCGGTTGTTGGCAAGCGGGAGCTCCTCGACCACATCATGGCCACAGTGTTGGCTGGCGGCCATGTCCTGTTTGAGGACTATCCGGGGTTGGCCAAGACTCTGATAGCTCAGAGCTTCGCCACCGCCCTGGGCCTCGGGTTTAGGCGCATCCAGTTCACGCCAGATCTGCTGCCCGGCGACATCACCGGGGGCTACATCTTCGACCGGACCCGGGGAGAGTTCGAACTCCACCGGGGTCCGATCTTTGCCAACATTGTCCTGGCCGACGAGATCAATCGTGCCTCACCCAAGACGCAATCCGCCCTGCTTGAGGCTATGCAAGAGCAGCAGGTAACGCTGGAAGGAGAGACGCTATCCCTGCCCGAACCCTTCCTCGTCATGGCTACCCAGAACCCGATCGAGTATGAGGGTACCTTCCCGCTCCCGGAGGCGCAGTTGGACCGCTTCCTGATCAGGCTAAAGGTAGGGTATCCCTCCCCGGATGAGGAGCGGGAGATCCTGAAGCGTCGGCGCGAACGCCGCGCAGATGCGTTCCGTCTCGAACGGGTCATGGATGGGGAGACGCTCCTGGCAATGCAGGCCTCGGTGGAGGATATCTACCTGGACCCAGATCTCGAGGGCTACATTGTGGACTTGGTCCAGCGGACCCGTCGTGACAGTCGCGTGGCTGTGGGTGCGAGCCCGCGCGGCTCGCTGGCGCTACTCAAACTGGCGCGAGCCCGCGCGGCGCTGGACGGTCGCCACTACGTGCTTCCCGACGACATCAAGGAGTTTGCCGGGCCGGCCCTCGTGCACCGACTGATCCTCAACCCCGATCTCTGGCTGCAGAGCGACGCAGCTGAGCAGGTCCTCGAGGCGATCGTGGCCACCACGGCCGTCCCGGTGGTCGGCGGCACCTGACGGGAGCGTACTCTGCGTGTCCCGCTCCCTCCTGCTGGTCCTGCTGATCTACGGACTGGTACTGGCAGGGCTAATCACCCTGCGGGGCGAGTTGCTGGTTCTAGCCCTGCCCCTTCTTCTCTATCTGGGTGCCAGCCTGGTCTATCGACCCAGTGCTGTCCACCTCTCCGTCGACCGAAGGCTTGATGCCAGCCGCGTGATCGAGGGTCAGCCCGTTCGGGTCACCCTGTCGATCACCAACCTAGGTGCGCCACTCGAAAATCTTCAGATCGGAGAGGTCATCCCGTCCGGACTTCGGGTGATCGAGGGGGAGACCCGAGTCGTCGGCGCGCTTGGCGCCGACGAAGGTGTCGAGCTAGCCTACACAGTTGCAGGTCCGAGGGGACTGTACGGCTTTTCCGATGTCCGGGTTAGTGCCGGAGACACCTTCGATCTGCAGACAGAACAGATCGTGGAACGCTCTGGCGGACGGGTGTTCGTCCTTCCGCAGGTCGAGAAGTTGTCCCGGGCGATGATACGGCCCCGCCGCACCCGCATCTTTGCAGGCCTCGTTCCTGCCCGTAGGGGTGGGCCCGGGGTAGAGTTCTTCGGGGTTCGCGAGTACCAATCTGGAGATTCGCGGCGGTGGATCAACCAGCGGGTGAGTGCACGCTTCTCTGGAGAGATCTACGTCAACGAGTTCGAACAGGAACGGGCAGTCGACATAGGACTTATCCTCGACGCGCGCCACTCCGCCAATGTCCTGGGCGGGGATCATTCGCTGTTCGAGAAGAGTGTCCAGGCCACCGCGACGCTCGCCGACGCGTTCCTGACCGGTGGCAACCGCGTGGGCCTGTTCATCTATGGGGGATCGGTGAGCTGGACCTATCCCGGCTACGGTAAAGTCCAGCGGGAACGCATCCTCCAGGCGCTGGCTCGCGCCCGGATTCAGCAGAGTCCGGTGTTCGAGGGGCTGGACCTGCTGCCTGCGCGCCTGTTTCCGATCCGGTCGCAGCTAGTCATGGTCAGCCCGCTTAGGGTGGACGACGCCTGCGACCTCATCCGCCTCCGGGCCCGGGGTTACCGGGTGCTCTTGGTCGCCCCCGACCCTGTCGATGCCGAGGTGAGGCTCCTCGAGGGGCGCAAAGGCGTCGAGGTCGCCGCCCGCATCGCCCGTCTGGAGCGAGCACACCTGAATCGCCGACTGGCCCAGGCAGGCGTTCGGGTCCTCGAGTGGAGGACGGAGGTCCCCTTTCAGGTGGGGGTCGGTGGGGTGCTCGCTCAGCTGCCGCTGTGGGAACGGGGGCCGGGGAGGTGACGATCCGGACCCTCTCCGTAAGCGGAATCGCGCTCGCCGCCTTGCTCCTAATCGTTGCCAACATCGCAGTCGGGCGCTTCTCCTGGGCACTGGCGGCACTCCTCCTTGGCGGCACTTGGCTGGCTCTGGGGAGAGGGCGGCCCGTGGTGGCCGGGATCGGCTTCGCTGGGCTCATAATCCTGGCTGCCCTGGGCACAGGAGCCTCGCAGCCGCTTCTTTGGATGATGACCGCCGCCGTCGTTGCCCTCGTCGCCTGGGACCTGGACCACTTCCTGGCCGTTACTGAGAGTGGGGAGCAGGTCTATAATCGGGTCACGCTTGAAAGAATCCACCTGCGGCGCCTGCTGGCGGTCGCTGTCGCCGGGGTGGTCCTGGCGATCATCGCCGGGAGTGTCGACCTCCGGTTCGGCCTGGTCGCAGCGCTGTCGCTAGGCCTGCTGAGCCTGTTCGCATTGAGGAGCGTGGTGCGCAATCTGAAGCGTTGAGTTCGACGGGAGGGGCCGCTACCCTACAACGATCTGATATGAGGCAGAGGATCGGCATGGTCATGAATGGGATCGCGGGGCGGATGGACAAGAACCAGCACCTCTCCCGGTCGATGCTGGCCCTCTGAGAGGATCGTGCTCCTCACCCAAATGGGATCACTTCCGGATGGTGGGCGGCCTCGATAGGGGTCGTTCGACGCTGCACCTGGGTCGGGATCTTCAAGTTGGCCGGCCGGGCCGGCCTAGCCACGACCGGCCCCAGCCCAGATGCGGAGCGCTTAGGGCCGCCGTGGTAGCGACGTGACAGGCGACCGCCCAGAGGGTAGGCTAGGGGGTATGGACTTTCATGGCATCAATGGGGAGATCGTCTGCTATGACGACGCGAGGTTACACCTCTCCGATATCGGGTTCCGCCGCGGCTATAGCGCCTTCGACTACCTGCGGATTGTCAGGGGCTACCCCCTGTTCCTTGAGGATCACCTCGACCGCTTTGAGAACTCCGCCTCTATCCTGGGTCTTGATCCGCCGCTGGGCCGCGCTGACCTCAGGGCCCACCTGCTCGAACTCATTGAGCGAAACGGTATAGCTGGGGCCGGGCTACAACTCTTCTTAAGCGGCGGGCCGGCCGACGACGGCTTCACCCCGGTCGCGCCTCAGCTCTACGTCTATCTCGGTCGGCTGCCGCGGTTCGAACCTGTCCTCTATGACAGGGGGGCGAAGCTCATCACCCATCGTTATCTGCGCGACCTACCCGAGGCCAAGACCACCAACTACCTGATGGCGGTCCATCTGAGCACCGCCATGCGCTCGGCGGGTGCGGTAGACGCGCTCTATCACGACGGTGAGCGGGTCCTCGAGGCCACCCGGTCGAACCTCTTCGTGGTAACCGAGACCGGGGTGCTCGCGACGCCGGAACGCGATATCCTCGCGGGGGTGACGCGCAAGAATATGCTCCGGGCCCTGGATGGAGAGGTCGAGGTGGAACTCCGCGACGTCTCCCTGGCGGAACTCCGAAGCGCCCGTGAAGCCTTCTTGACGAGCACCACGAAGGGGGCGCTGCCGATCTGTTGGGTGGATGATCGCCCGGTCGGTGACGGTCGGCCAGGGCCGGTGACGGCGCAGGTCAGCCGCCTCTTCGAGGCCTGGTTGGAGCGATATCTGATGAACTGACCGGTGTGGCAGAGGGGGGGAGGAACACCGGCTGCAGCGGGCTCTCATGCCTTGGCCCTGGTTCCGATCCGAAGGCCGCACGCCGCTGGAACTCACCGCGTTCGAGGACTGAATCCTTCAGGCTCCCGATGGGGTCGTTCACCACCGCTGCGCGTTGATGATTGTCGGCGGGGATTTCGAACGGCCTTTCGGCCCGATACCTTTTCCTCACCTGAGCTGCCGCAGTCGGCACACGACTGGGTTCTCTCACCACGTCGTAGCTGCGGGAACTCACCTGTCCGGGGGCAACCTTCGGTCGGCTGGCTGCTGCCTCGCCGGGGTCATGGAGCAGTGGAACTCACCGGTTATGCGTTTGGGGACCTGCATCCTCATAGGGTCTTGCGAGGCCGGCGGGGCGGGTAGATCGGGATCTCCAACAGCCTGCCACCTCGCCCGGCTGTGGCGGCGATGACGAAGGCTTCGCCCAGCGAAGCGGTGTCGATCAGGGTGTCAGGGTCGGTGTGGGTCGAGCGGCGGTTCGTCATGGTGTCGACAGGCCCCATCGGGAAGATGATCGATACACCGACGGTGCTGCCTTCGAGCTCGAGGTCGAGTGAGCGCAGGAAGGTTGCCACGGCGCTCTTCGCAGCTGCGAAGAGGCTACTCCCGGCGGCCCCGCCCAGGAAGCCCTCCCGCGAGGCGATGCCACCAAGGAACGCCTCCTCGCGCTCGAGCAGTGCCGGGAGGACCGCCTTGGCGGTGTGGTAGAGGGTTCGGACGTTGGTGTCGAACACCCGGGCGTACGCCTCGGGATCGAGGTCGAGGACTCTGCCGGTGACCACGTCGCCTATCAGATGGATGAGACCGTCGATCGGGCCCGCCTCGACTCTGACTCTCTCCACCATCGCTTGGGCCTCCGCGAAGCGGGTGAGATCGGCTTCGATGAACGGGGTGTCGTAGGAGGAGGCGCGGCCCTGGATGCGGATTCTATCGCGGTCGACCAAGATGGGGCGCGCCCCCGCGCTCATGAGCGCCTCCTCTACGGCCCCCGCGATGGCGCCGCCGGCGCCGGTGATGATGATGGCCTTATCGCGAAGCGTTTTCATGTCCGGGTCCTTCCGGGTGTGGATCGGTGGTTAACCTAACACGCCTCGAGCGGCCCAGCCCGGCGGACCTCCTCGGCCACCTGGCCAGAGAAGCGCTCGAAGTTCTCAACGAACATGCCGGCCAGTGCTCGCGCCTGCAGGTCGTAAGCTCCGGGGTCTGCCCAGGTGGAGCGGGGATCGAGGATCTCCTTGGGGACCCCGGGGCAGGTCTCAGGGAAGCTGAGGCCGAAGACCGGGTCGGGGTGGAATGTGATCCGATCGAGCTGGTGGTCGAGCAGGGCCTCGATCATGGCTCGGGTGTAGGCGATCGGTATCCTGTGCCCGACTCCGTAGGGGCCGCCCGTCCAGCCCGTGTTGACCAGCCACACCTGCGCCTTGCAGCTCTCGACCCGCTCGGCAAGCAGTTCGGCGTAGGTGTGGGGTTTCAGCGGCATGAACGGCTCACCGAAGGCGACGCTGAAGGTGGCCTGCGGCTCGGCGATGCCGCGCTCGGTGCCGGCCACCTTGGCGGTATAGCCCGACAGGAAGTAGTACATCGCCTGGTCGAGGGTGAGCCGCGAGATCGGCGGCAGCACCCCGAAAGCGTCGGCGGTAAGGAAGATGATGTTGGTGGGGTGGCCGGCGTAGCCGACCATGGTGGCGTTCGAGATGTGACTGATCGGGTAGGCGGCACGGGTGTTGACTGTCTTGGAGGTATCGTTGAGGTTAACGCGGTAGGTTTGGGGATCGACGACCACATTCTCGAGTATGGTGCCGAAGCGGCGAGTGGTCTGGTAGATCTCCGGCTCCTCCTGGGCAGAGAGATGCTCGATCTTGGCGTAGCAACCCCCTTCGAAGTTGAACACCCCAGCGTCGGCCCAGCCATGCTCGTCGTCACCGATGAGGGCGCGGTCTTGGGTGGCGGACAGGGTGGTCTTGCCGGTTCCCGAGAGGCCGAAGAAGATGGCCACTTCGTTTTCGGGGCCGACATTGGCCGAGCAGTGCATCGGCATCACCCTGCGCTCGGGGAGTTCGAAATTCATCATGCTGAACGCCGACTTTTTCATCTCGCCGGCGTATTCGGTCGAGCCGATAAGGACGAGCTTCTCACTCAAACTCATGGCGATGATGGTCTCGGTGCGGCTGCCGTGGCGTGCGGGATCTGCCCTGAACGATGGCAGGTCGATAATCGTGTAGACTGGTTGGTGGCTTTCGAGCTCCCTCCAGGTGGGCAGCACAAACAGGTTGCGGACGAATAAACTGTGCCACGCTAGCTCGGTGATGACCCGTACCGGTACCCGGTAATCGGGGTGGGTGCCGACGAAGACATTCTGGATGAACAGATCGAGGCCGCGGGTGTGTTGAATGATGTCCCTGCGGATGTTCTCAAAGTGCTCGCTGGTCAGCGGCTGGTTGATCTCACCCCAATCGATCCGGTGGAGTGTGGTGTCATCTCGTACGATGAACTTATCCTTCGGCGAGCGACCTGTGTACTTACCCGTGTCCACAGCGAGGGGGCCTAGGTGTACGAGTCGCCCTTCCTCACGCCGGAGCGCCTCGGTATATAACTCAGGCGTGGTGAGGTTCCAGTAGATGGTGCTCGCCTCGCGGATACCGAAGTCCTCAAGCGTCTGTGCCTCGATGCTGTGGCCGCGGTGGTCCATGTTGAGGTCCCCTTCTAGATTCGAGGTCTGCGATCTACCCTCTCAACATGAGGCTATCAGTAATGTCAGGAGACACATGTCCCGGCGATCGTCGGACCGATCGGGTCGCGATATACTTCGAGAATTCCACGGTCTCCCGCTCTAGGAGGATCCTGCTGGCTGCTGATCTGGCCCGTTGCGGCCGACCGGCGCCCCGTCCGCCCCATGGTGCAGGGGTACCCAGTGCGGAGGGGTGAACCATTCCCGATTCTCGCCGTGCTGTGCCTTGGCGCAGCGCGCGGTGAGAACCGGACGTGGGGCCAGGAGACAGTGGCAAGAATCGACTCTTCGCTGCACCCGGTGCGACAGGGTGGGTGGGGAGCTTGGCTGATGAGGGGCTAGCTGCGTGCTCGAGATCTTCTTAAGCAGTGTCCTGCCCGCCTTCCTGATCGTCGGCATAGGTGTCCTGCTCGGCCCTTTGGTGGGATCTGGGATCGTGTCGGTTAATCGGCTGGTGCTCTACGGCGCCGCGCCGGCGCTGGTGCTGACCGCGCTGGTAGAGGCAGATCTGGTGCTGTCTAACGTGATCCGCCTGTATAGCGGCCACCTGCTCTTTGTCGCAGCGATGTTCGTGCTGGCAAGGGGCCTAACTTGGCGGGTGGAGCACCGCGCTAGCAGGGGCTTTGCTGCGACAGCCATGTTCAGCAACGCCGCTAATCTGATGCTACCGGTCTCGCTCTTCGCTCTTGGGGCTTTGGGACTTGAACGCGCCGTCCTGCTGTTCGTCCTCCTGCAGTTTCTGATGTATACGCTGGGGCCGCTGGTGCTGGTCGGGCGTGACGGCTTTGCGGGTCGTTCACTCCTCGGCCTGCTCAGGCTACCGGTGCTCTGGGCGGTTCCTATAGGGATCGTTCTGAACCTCTTCTCCGTGACGCTGCCGACAGGCATATGGCGGGGTGTGTCGCTCCTCTCCGACGCCGCGATTCCGCTGATTCTGCTGATTCTGGGGTTGCAGGTGTACCGCTCCGGGCTCCGTCCCCCCACGGGCCTTACCTGGGCCGCGACGCTGCTGAAGCTGGTTGCCGGGCCGCCCGTAGCGTACGCGCTGGGCTGGTTGGTCGGTGCCCGAGAGCTCGACCTGATGGTGCTCACCCTACTCGGTGCGATGCCCCCGGCAGTGAATATTCTGATCCTGTCTCTGGAATTCGGTGGTGATGTCGAGGGGGTCGCCCGCACGGTGGTGCTGGGGACTCTCGGTGCGATGTTGACCCTTCCGGTGGTCCTCTTTCTCGTGGGCTGAAGAGGGGTTAAGGAGTAGGGGGGACGGAGCCGATCTACGACCATCGGGACGACCGGTTTCACCTGGGTCTCGATCTTCCTGCGTGCCTACCTATTCGAGCGTGAAACCGCATCAGAGTATTCTATTTATGAGATGACCTCTGGGAGATTGCAAGGAGGGGCGCTATGGTGGGAAACGGATTCGAAGGCGTAGCGAGCGAATGGGGGGTTGACGCATGACGGCTCTGAGAGTCGGGATTGTGGGCGCCGGGACGATGGGTAAGGCTCACGCCGTCGGCTGGTCCGCAACCGGGGCAGAGGTCGTCGGCGTGGCAGCTAGGAGCCAGGACGCGGCAGCCCCCCTCGCTCTGAGTCTGGGGGTTGAGGCGTTCGGGAGCTACGACGAGTTACTCTCTACCGTGGATATCGTCGATCTGTGCGTCCCCACGGATCTGCACTGCGATATGACCGTCCGGGCGGCTGCGGCCGCAAGACATGTCGTCTGTGAGAAACCGATAGCCCTCTCGGTGGAGGATGGCCAGGCCATGATCGACGCCTGCGAGGCGGCCGGCGTCCGCCTGTTCGTTGCTATGGTGGTCCGCTTCTTCCCACAGTACCGCGCAGCCCGGGAGGCCGTTGCGGCGGGACAGTTGGGTGAGTTGGGGGTGATGCGCCTCAAACGTGTCGCCTACCAGCCGATAGGCGACGCCGGCTGGTTCATCGACGAGGCACGCTCCGGCGGGATGATCCTCGACCTGATGATCCACGACCTCGACTACGCCCGCTGGCTGGGCGGGGAGGTCGAGCGAGTGTTCGCCCGGTCGCTGCGAAGTCGTGATCCTGGGGCACCCGCCGACTACGCTCTGGCGACCCTCCGCTTCCGTGGCGGCGCTATGGCACAGGTCGAGGGGGGATGGTCCTACCCGCCGGGAGTGTTCCGCACCGCATTCGACCTAGCTGGCTCGGGCGGGCTTATCGAGTGGGACTCTGATAGCAGTGAGAGCACCCACCGTCGGCTGATGCCGGAAAAGCCGGAAGGGGTAGGCCGGGTCGGGGTACCGCTCACGGTAGCGGCTGAGGATCCCTACACTACGGAGATTAGGCACGTCTATGATGCCCTCATTCACGACCGACCCTTTGACGTCAGCGCCGAGGACGCCCTTGCGGCGCTCCGCATCGCGCTGGCCGTTCGGACATCGGCTCGGGAGGGGCGCGCCGTCACCCTTGAGGAGGTGTGAGATGCGGATAGGCATCATGAGCTTCGCCCACTTACACGCGGAGAGCTATATTCACAACCTCAAGTCGATTGTCGGGGTCGAGGTGATCGGCTTCTCAGATACCGATCCAGTCCGAGGAGACCGCGCCTCTAGAGAGTACGAGAGTCGCTGGTTCCCTGAGCACGAGGCGCTACTGGCCGAGCGGCCCGATGCGGTCCTGATCTGCTCGGAGAATGCCAATCACCGCGAGTTGGTCGAGTTGGCTGCCGCCGCAGGGGCCCACGTGCTGTGTGAGAAGCCGATCGAGGTCTCGTGCGAGAGCGCCAGGGCCATGCGGGAGGCCTGCGACCGTGCCGGGGTGCACTTCATGACCGCATTCCCGATGCGCTTCGACATCAACATTCGGGCTGCCCGGGAGGTGATGGCACGCGGCGAGTTGGGGGAGGTCTACGCTATAAACGGCGTCAATCACAGTGAGAACCCCTACAGGCACCGTGCCTGGTTCGCTCAGAAGGCGCTCGCTGGCGGTGGGGCGGTGATGGACCACACCGTCCACCTGCTCGACCTCTATCGGTGGTTCCTCGGTTCGGAGGTGGTGGAGGTCTACGCTGAGGTCGGTAACCCCTTCTACCCGGATGAGATCGACGTGGACTCCGCTGGGCTTGTGACCCTCACTTTTGCAACAGGAGTATTTGCGTCGATCGACTGCTCCTGGAGTCGGCCTACCAGCTACCCCCGCTTTGGACACCTGAAGATGGAGTTGTTCGGCGACCGGGGAGCCCTGAGCGTCGACGCCTTCGCTCAGCACCTCCGGGTGTGGAGCGGGGCTCTTGAGAGGACCCCCAGTTGGATCGGCTGGGGTGACAATCCGGACTTAGCCATGATCAAGGCTTTCGTAGCTAGCGTCCATGAGGACCGCGAGCCGCCAGTCACTTGGCGGGACGGTTACGAGGCGCTCCGTGTGGCACTCGCCTGCTACCAGTCAGCTGAGCGGGGGGAGCCGGTCGCCCTCGGATCGCCCCCTGAAGGCTGAGGCCTTAGCTTGCGAGGTCTAACGTGGTCGAACAGCTACCGGTCCCGATGGACCGCCGGAACTCCTCAGCCTTTCGGTCGAAACCTTCGCGACGAAATGCTGTCTGATCCGCGACGGGGACGGCCCTATTCGTGACCGTGGAACGTGATCACGTTCCGCAGTGCCTCGCCCTGCTCGACAACCTCGATCGCCTCGTTGATCTCCGCTAGCGGATAGCGGGAGGTGATGAGTTCATCAAGCTTCAGTCCCCCCTGCAGGTAGAGGTCCACGAGCCTGGGGACGTCCGCACTCAGGCGGGTAGAGCCCATGGAACTGCCGAGGATACGTTTGGGGCCGCGACTGCCTAGGGTGCCGAGTACCAGGCTTGCGACGGGCAGATCTACCGACGCGTTGATAGGGGGGATGCCGACGAGTACCAGGGTTCCGTCACGGCGGGTCAGTTCGAGCCCCTGCTCGAAAGCGGCGGCGCTCCCGACCGTAACGAGCACGTAGTCAGCCCCGCGGCCCGAAGTCAGGTCGCGGACGGCCTCGGCTACGGTACTCCCGGCCGCGTTGAGGGCGTGGGTAGCACCGAATGCCCGGGCCACCTCGAGCTTGCTGTCGAGCAGGTCGACGGCGATGATCGGATGGGCACCTGCCCGGACCGCTCCCTGCACGGCGTTGAGCCCGACACCCCCCACACCGATGATCACCACCGAACTGTGGGGTGGGACCTTGGCGGTGTTGACCACCGCCCCAAAGCCGGTGATCACACCGCAGCCCAGGAGGGCAGCGCTGTCGAGAGGCACCTCCTTGGGGATGGGTACTAGTTGGGACTGGTCGACCACGATCTGCTCAGCGAAGGCGCCGGTGTAGAGGCCTTGGTGGATCGGGTCGCCCCCCCGGGTCCGAAGGCGGTGCTCGGTCGCCAGTGCGTACTCGCCCTCGCAGATGTGGGGAGAGCCGGTAGTGCAGAAGTAGCAGCGGCCACATGATCTCAGGAGCGACACGACCACGTGGTTGCCGGGCTGGACTAGGTTAACGCCCGCACCAACCTCCTCGACCACGCCGGCAGCCTCGTGGCCAGCCACAACCGGCACCGCGCGCCCCCAGTCACCCCTGAGGAGGTGGATATCGCTGTGGCAGATGGAGGTCGCCACCATGCGGACCCTAACCTCGCCCCATTGGGGGGGATCGAGTTCGACCTCCTCGACGATTAGCGGCCTGCCGAACTCATAGCAGACAGCGGCTTTCATGGTGACCCCCTTCTCGCTTCTCAGTTCAGTGCGTATCCGGATGATACCCGGTCTGGGTGGGCTCGGGCCCCGAACGCCAGCCCTACTTTACCGCTCCGGAGGTCAGGCCCCGGATCAGTTGCCGCGAGAACACGATGTAGAGGATCACGACCGGGAGCATCGCCAGCGTTAGCGAGGCGAGCACCGCGTTCCAGTCGCTTATGTACTGTCCCAAGAAGATCTGGGCGCCGAGGATGACGGTCTTAGCACGCTCAGTGCCGGTGAGGATCAGCGGGAACCAGAGGTCGTTCCAGATCGGGATCATATTGAACACTGCGACAGTCCCCAGCGCTGGACGGATTAGTGGTAGGACCAACGCGTAGATCCGGTACTCGCTGGCACCGTCGATACGGGCAGCGTCTTTGAGGGCTTGGGGCACGGTAGCCATGAATTGCGTGAGGATGAACACTGCCAGTGGGATGCCCGAGGCCAGATAGACGAGGATCAGTCCCATTAGGGTGTCGACCAGTTCGATGCCGACCAAGAGCCGTAGGATGCTGACTGTGCCTAGTCGGATTGGGATCATAATGCCGACAGCAAGGTAGAGGCCCATCAGGGCGTTGCCTGGGAAGTCGTACTCGGCCAGCGCGAAGGCGGCCATCGAACTAACCAGGAGGATGAGCAGCAGCGCCACAATCGTGACGATGAGACTATTGCGGAAGTAGAGGAGGAAGTTGGCGCCCTCGAAAACGGTCTGGTAGCCTACGGTGTCGAAGTTCGAACTGTTGGGCAGTTCGAATGGGTTCCGGAATATTGCGCGACGGCTCTTGAACGAGTTCAGGATCACGAGCAGGACTGGAAATAGCGCGATAACAGTATAGGTGATCAGGACAGCGTGGGCGGCGACGACCTGCCCCCAGTGGCCGAAGCCGCGGGGCGGGCGTTTGTTCCCGCCGCGCCGAGAAGTCATAGCTCGATCCTCTGCAGGCGGCGCTGCCAGCCGAACAGGTACAGCAGCACGCCGGCTAGGATGATCAGAAACATCACCCCAGCGATGGTGGCTCCCATAGTGGGATTGCCGAGTTGAAGCTGTATTCCGAAGAAGGTCCGGAAGAAGAAGGTGCCCAGGATATCGGTCGAGAAGTTCGGCCCGGCCAGGGCCCCTTGGGTGGTGTAGATGAGGTCGAAGGCGTTGAAGTTGCCGACAAAGGTAAGCGTCGCCACGATGCCGACGGTGGGCAGGATCAGCGGGAATTTGATGCGCCAGAAGACGCCCCAGCCGGTCGCGCCGTCGATGCGGGCGGCCTCGATCAACTCGTCGGGGATACCCAGGAGCGCGGCCAGGAAGAGGAGCATGGGGACGCCGACATACTGCCACACGGAGATGAGTGAGATCGCCACTAAGGCCGAGCTTTCGAGGCCGAGCCAGGGTCGGTACAGCGATTCGAGCCCGAATATCCCCAGGATGTCCTTGGCAATCCCCCAAAGCGGGCTGAGGATGAGCCGCCAGGAAAAACCAATCAGTACCACAGAGAGGATAGTGGGCGTGAAGATTAGCGTGCGAAACAGCGCCCGCCCCCGGATGATCTGTGAGCTCAGCAGCGCGGCCAGCAGCAGCCCGATAGGATTCTGCACAGACATATGGATTGCGAACAGCACGAAGTTGTTACGGATGGCGTTCCACAGCCTCGGCGCCCATAAGTCACTGGTCAGCAGCGTGCGGTAGTTATCGAGCCCGACAAACACCTCTCTGCCGGTATCGTTGAGGCTGAATAGGCCTAGCCGCAGCGAGTCAATCAGCGGGTAGACCATGAAAATGGTGTAGATGAGGACAGCTGGTGTCAGGAAGACAAGGATGTGGAACGGGAACGGTTTTCGTCGCCTTGGGGGCATGGGCTCCACCATCACGGAGAGGCGAAGGGCGGGCCGCAGCGGCTCGCCCTTCGGGGTGTTCGGATCAGGTCACCTGAGCGACCCTCATCATCGTCGTGGTGCACCTACTGCTGTGGTTCGTACCAGGCCTCGAGGCCCTGCTGGACTTGGTCGGCAGCCTCTTGCGGGGTCAGGGTCCCATTGAGGATCTGGGCCGAGGCGTTCCACAGATCGTTCTCATTGTTGGGGTTGCCGCGCGAGAGGATCTGGTATGAGGACCGGATGGTCGATTCACAGATGCTGCGCCAACTCAGGAACTCCTGCGCCAGTGGGTCGGTGAGTTCAATAGCGTGGCTTGAGAGGGTGAAGAAGCCGGGTAGCGCATTGGAGTAGAGCTCAGCGAACTCGGACGTGGTCATCCACTCGAGGAAGGTCAGGGCCGCCTCCGCATTGGGGCTGGCGGCATTTAGGCCCATAGCGATGTCGGTATGGTCACTTATGTAGCAGACCTCCTGGCCAGCAGGTGGGGGCGGTGGGAAGGCACCCATGGCGAAGTCAGCTTGGGCATTGAAGCCAGCGATCTCCCAGGAGCCCGACGGGTAGATGGCTCCTAGGCCCAGAGTGAACGAGTTCTGGGCGTCGGGGTAGGTCACCGCTTGGTAGCCGTCGGTCAGGTAGGGGACCCAGGTAGCCAACGCCTCAAAGGCCTTAAGGAAGCCACCTTCATTGTAGCCGATGCTGCCGTCGATAAGGCCCAGGCGACCCTCTTCGCCCTTCCAGTAGTTGGGACCGATGTTCTGGAATCCCATGGTGGCGGCCTCCCACTGGTCGTTGGTACCCATGACCAGTGGGGCGTAGCTGCCGTCCTGTTTTATGATTTCGAGGAGTTCTAGAAATTCTTCGTTGGTGAGCGGCTCACTCAGACCCAACTCGGTGAAGGCGTCAGCGTTGTAGATGAAGCCGTGGATGACTGAGGCCATAGGTACGCAGAAGACGTGGCTGCCGTCGTCGGTGATCCAAGCGCTCTTGGCCACAGAGCTAAAATTCTCTAGGCCGGGTAGATCGTTAATTGAGACTAGGTGACCCGCTTCGAACAGTCCTAGCGAGGTGTCGAACGGTCGACAGGTAATGAGATCGCCAGCGGCACCCGCCTCGAGCTTGCTGTTCAACACAGCATTGTATTCAGCCGGGGCAGTGGGGGCGAAGACGACTTCAATGTCAGGGAACTGGGCGTTGAATGCGGGGATGATGGTATCGCGCCAGATCACAAGGTCGTCGTTGCGCCAACTCTCGATTACCAGGCTCTGGGCTAGGGCCACCGCTCCGAGAATGAGGGGGACCAGCATGATGAGGATTGGACGGGTTCTCATGGGATACCTTCCCTCCCTTAAAACGGGGTATAAGCTTACCGTTGTGGTAGGCTTATGTGGCGCACTATAATCCACATTCCGGCGTAGTGTCGCGTATTGTGTGGGTTACTTCCAGGAGGCTGGATGGAACCCAACGACGAAGTCAACTTGAGCGTCCAGGAGCGAGTCAAAGCTGATGTGAAAGCGGTGTTCGAGCAACTGCTTGAAGAGGAGTAGTGCGATTAACACCTATGCCGGTGTCGCTACAGTCTCTACAGCGAGTGGCCATCGTACACACGAGAAGCGTCTAGGATCTCGAGATGGGACGTCCAAGCCTCCTTATGGCGCTTGATATCCGCGAATCTTATCGCACGCTCAGCTTGGTTTAAGTCAAGAGCCCATTGCCAGCAACCTTTGTAGCCCGGCCCTAGGCTTGACTCGAACTCAACCGCTTGCTGCGCCATTTTCTCTCCGAATAGCTCCACATAGGCGTCAAAGAGGAACAAGAATAAGAGCTTGTGAGCGTTCACGAAAGAGCCCTTCTCCCCGGGAGTGGTCTTGTAACCGTTACCCCACAGGATTCTATGGCCCAGTTCATGCACCAGAGTCGAGCACTTCACATTCTTCGGGTAGCTCGCCCGCAAGATCAGCGGGCGGGCCCGACTCGGATACTCACAGACTAATGCATTGATCGTAGTCTCGACAAAGCGAAGCTTGGTTCGTCGTTCGAGCACTTCGACGATGGAGCTACCATGAGCAGTCCAGATATTTCGGTACTCACGGACTGCAGTGACCAACTGCGGGTCGCTCCACTCAGGGTGGAAATTGACCTCTAGACTGCTTTCGGCAACGAGGTTCCCAGTCTGCATGTTGAGAGGACTCAAAGTGCTAGCCAGAGAGCTGCTGTCCGGTGTCCGCTACGGTGTTGTCGGTGGTGACGATCTCCTCCGAGATCAGGAAGACGGGGTCAGCGATGCGGCTTAGGTTCTCCTGCAGCCGGGCCTGTCCCTCATCGCTCAAGAACCCCTTCTCCAGATCTTCCATCGATGCGAAATAAACTTCGGTGATGTAGCGATACTTTGTCGGCCCTATTCTCGTGTCACGCGCCATATAGAAGTCGGTTTTGAGGACGCCTGGGTTTGACGCGTTGTTCTGCTGGTGGGTGGTGGTGCGCCACTTCAGGAAGGCCTCGTGATCGGCCCCATCGGGGAGGTTATAGAGGACGGTGAGTTTGACCATTGCCTACCCTCCCTATCTGCGCTGCGGGTCGAAGATATCTTGCAGCCCGTCGCCGATGAGGTTAAAGCCCATCACTGCGATGATGATGAATAGTCCCGGAAAGAACGAGATCCACCACTCGCCACTGATGATGCGGGGGCTGCCCATGGCCACCATGAGACCCCACTCCGGTTCGGGGATCCGGACGCCGAGGCCGATGAAGGAGAGCCCCGCTGCCGTGAGGATGGCGTAGCCGGGCTGCAGGGTGGACTGGATAAAGATCGGCCCCAGGCTGTTGGGTAGCAGGTGGCGTAACAGCACCCGCCACGACGACCCGCCGATGGCGATGGCGGCCATAGCATAGTCGTTCTGCTTATTGGATAGGATGCTGACCCGCATCAGGTGGGCGTAGATAGGCACGTTGGTGATGGCGATGGCGATGATCAGGTTGCGGAAGCTCGGGCCGAGCGCCCCAGCGACCGCCATCGCTAGGATGAAGGCGGGGAAGGCCTGAAGCAGCTCTACGATGCGCATAATGACCTCGCCGAGGGGGCCCTCCCAGTAGCCGGCGACGGCGCCGAGCAGGCAGCCGCTGACGAGGGCGATGCTGACCGCGCCGAGGGCGATAACGAGGTCACGGCGTGCCCCGTAGATGACGCGCGAGAGGATATCTTCGCCGAAGATGCCGGTGCCGAACCAGTGCTGACCAGAGGGCGGCTGGAGCGAGGCTCTGGGATCGGTTCCGTAGGGGTCGAAGGGGGCGATCACAGGGGCTAAGAGGGCCATGGCGATGAGGGCGACGACCACCGTCAAGCCCCAGGCCGTCGCAGGGCTCTTACGCATCGTCCGGAGGACACGCTGTCCGAGGGTAGGGCGTCTCGGGACGAACGGCAGTTCCGATTCGCCGCTGAGCCGCTCGGCCTCAGGTTCCGGGGGGGCCATGTCGGTCAGGGTCCGATCCTGGGATTCAGTGCCCGGTAGATCAGATCGGTGATGAGGAATAGCACTACAAACATGGTGGTGGCATAGAGCACGAAACCCTGGATGGCGGTGTAGTCACTGCTGGCGATGGCGTTGTAGGCGAAGCGCCCTAGTCCCGGCCAGGCGAAGATGTTCTCAACCAGCACCGAGCCGCCTAGCAGGAAGCCGTAGACGACTGCAGTCATGGTCACGACCGGGAGGAGCGCATTCTTGAGTGCGTACTTGAATACCACGGTGCGCCAGCGGAGTCCCTGGGCTCGGGCGGTACGGATGTAGTCGGTCTCGAGCACCTCTACCATCCCACTGCGGGCCATCCGGGCCAGCGGGGCCATGGCGCCGTAGGCTAGGGCGATAGTCGGCAGGACCAGGACCGAGATGGCGCTCTGCAATGCCTTCCAGTTGCCGGTGATGAGGCTGTCGATGGTGTACCAGCCGGTGATGGTGTCCGGTGCGACGAGGCGCGGGTTGATCCGCCCGATGGGCGCGGGGGCGATCTGCCACTGAAAGAAGAAGAAATAAATAAGCAAAAGCGAGAGCCAGAAGACCGGCATTGAGACGCCAGAGACGGAGAGGAAGCGGGAGAGTTGATCGATCCAGGTGTCGCGCCACACGGCTGCCACCACCCCTAGGGGGACCCCGATGAGCAGGGCGAGCAACATGGCGTAGGTCGTCAGCTCGAAGGTGGCGGGGAAGAACTTGAGAATCTCCCGGGTCACAGGTAGCCCGGTCTGGAAGGAGACGCCCATGTCGCCCCGGACGAGGTTGCGCATATATTTGAGGTACTGGACTGCGATGGGATCGGTCAGTCCGTAGCGCTCCGCGAGTCGATCCCGCTGCTCCTGTGAGGCCATCGGTGGGACGATCTGATCGATCGGGTTCCCCGCGATGACGACCCGCGTCAGAACAAAGACGACGAAGGTCACGCCGAGGAGGAGTGGGATCAGCAGAAATAGACGTCGGACAATGTAGACCAGGTAGTTCATGGCCACCGTTCATCGGGGGTGCAGGGACGCCGCGTCCCTGCACTCCCCGCGAGGACGATTTAGGTCGAGCCTACCAGCTCGCCTTCCTCAGGGTGTTGTAGCGCACGTAGCGGTCGGCCGAGTACCAGGCGAAGCCCTCGACATCGGAACGCATGGCGATGACGAAGTCGGGTTGGAACAGGAACGCCCAGGGGGCCTCGTCGAGGACGATCTCCTGGATCTCCATGGCTGCCGCCTCGCGCGCGGCAGCGTCGGTGTTGAGGGTGAACTCGTCGATCAGTGCCCAGACCCGGTCGTTCTGGTAGCGGGTGTAGTCGCAGCAGTCCGCCTTGAGCAGCCAGAACAGGTGATAGAAGGGGTCGTTGTTGATCGAGATCCACTGGTTGGCGTAGAAGAAGGTGTGGTTGCGCTGCTGCATCCGCTCGGTGAACGCGGCGCCCGGCATCTCCTCGATGGTCACGTCGATGCCGATATTCCGCAGCGAGGCCTGGACCCAGACGGCGGACTCCTTAGCCTCGGCGTTGTCGTTGCGGATGGTGAAGGTGGTCTCGAAACCGTTGGGGAACCCGGCCTCGGCCAGCAGGGCTTGGGCCTTCTCGAAATCCTGCTCATAGACGAAGAATTCGTCGGTGTGGTAGGGCGTGCCCTGCGGGATGGGGCTGGTCAGCTGGATGCCGAAGCCGTTTAAGACGTTGTTGAGAATGACGTCGTAGGGCACCGCGTAGGAGATAGCCTGGCGCACCAGCTTGTTGTCGAATGGCGGCACCGTGTTGTTCATGCCGAGGTAACCCACGGCCCGGGTGGTGAATCGCTCTACCCGGACGTTCGGGTCGTTCTCGAGGCTGGCGATATCCTTGGTGGGGATGTCGATGGCGATGTCGACAGCGCCCGCGCGGAGTTGTGCCAGCCGGTTGGAGGCGTCGGGGATGATCTGGAGGATGATCCGGTCGTTCTGGACGGCATCGGTGTTCCAGTAGTTGGGGTTGCGGACCAGTACGATCTGGTTGCCCCGATCCCAGGTCTCCAGCATGTAGGGACCGCTCTCGGTGCCGGCGGTGTTGTTCTGGAGCCACTCGTGGGCCCAGGGATCCTCGTCGGTCATGAACGGCTGCACCACGTTGGGGTTTAAGATCGAGTGGCCGAACTGGGCCATGTTCCCTAGGAGCAGGGTGTTCGGGGTGGAGATGTCGAATTCGATGGTGAGATCGTCCACGAGGCGGACGGCGTCGGCGCCGTCGACGGCGGCCATGCCGGTCAGGAAGGCGGTGACGCCACCCTGCCCGAAGATGCGGTCATAAGTGAATTTCACCGCATTGGCGTCGAGCGGGTCGCCGTTGGAGAACGTAAGCCCGGGCCGGATCTTGAAGGTGACTACGGTTCCCTCGTCGTTGGACGAGATCGATTCGGCGATGTCTCCCACGAACACATCGGGGTTCCCAGTGAGATTACCAGCTGCATCGGTCTCTAGTGCGAAGTCGACGAGGTAGGCGTAGACGTTGGTCATGATCGTCTGGGTGGAGATGTCGCCGCTGGAGAGAGTCGGGTCGAGGTTCTGGATGTCGGCAGGAATCGCGATGATGAGGGTGCGATCCTGCGCCAGGCCTAGCCCGACCAGCAGTGCCAGAAGCGTAATGGTGAGGAGGCGAACTACCTGATGCATGTCATCCCTTTCCCTTCCTGTGAAGATGTTGGCTGGGACGGTTCCCATAGGCTTCTCGTTCTTGAATTGTGCACCCTCCTTCCCTTTGGGGTCTATGCGACGTGAAGATCGCGTGGCAACTGGCTGAAGATGTGAACGCCCGTCTCGGTGATCGTCACGATCTCCTCGAGACGGACTCCGAAACGGCCCTGCAGGTAGATGCCGGGCTCGACGGAGAAGACCATGCCCGCCTCCAGGACAAAGTCGCTGGTGGCGGTGATGTAGGGCGGTTCGTGGCCGGTGAGCCCTAGCCCGTGGCCGGTGCGGTGGACGAAGTGGGGGCCGTAGCCGGCCTCGGTGATGACACCCCGGGCAGCCTCGTCAATGTCGCGGGCCCGTACGCCCGGCCGGATAACGGCGAGGGCCGCCCGCACCGCCGCCTCGACGGTGCGGTGGACCTCGAGGTAGTCCTCACTGGGCTCGCCGACGACCGCCATCCGGGTGAGGTCGCTGTTGTACAGGCCCATCCGGGCCCCGATGTCGATGACGACCGCGTCCCCCTCGCGGAGCACCGTCGAGCCGGTGTGATGATGAGGGAAGGCACCGTTGCTGCCCGCGCCGACGATGGTGAAGTTGACCTGGTCGACTCCGGTTGCTGTAAAGGACCTGCGGGCGGCGTTGGCGACCTCCATCTCGGTTGCGCCGGCCCGGACGGCGCTGTAGGCCGCCTTCATGGCTGCGTCTGCGCAGGCGGCGTTCCTCTGGATCCGTTCGATCTCGGCAGCATCCTTGCGCATCCGCAGTTCGCCCACAAGTTCGGCCGCCAGGCTAGGGCTGGCACCGTTTACATGGCTGAGCAGCAGCAGACTGAAGTCGGTCCGCATCAGTTCATCGAGCGCCACGCTGCGGACCGAACTGAACCCGAGGGAACCCGCTAGGCGGCCCAGCGCCCCGTCAGGCCCCTCCTCATCGGCATAGACTTCCATGGCCACGTCGGTGTGCCGCTTCGAATCCTCGGCATTCAGAGCCGGCATCAGGAAACCCTCGCTCTCGGGCGAGAGGAGCAGCAGGCAGGGGCGCTCGTCCGGGTGCGGGTGGAAGCCGAGCAGGTAGGTCATGTTCTCGCTGGGACCCAGCGCGAGGAGGTCGACCCCCCGGTCGCGCATAGCCGCCCGCACCCGCCGGCGCCGCGCCGCGTAGTCGATTCCGGTGTCGCTCATGGCTGCAACTCCCCTTCCAGGCCGTACACGCTCCGGGCGGCGGCCTCCGAGATCATCCCTGTCCTCAGGTCCTGGACGATCCGTTCGCGCGGACGTGCTCTGGGGTCGCCCCAGCCGCCCCCAGTTCCGGTGACCAGTCGGATCAGGTCCCCCCGCGCCAGCGGCACCCGGGTGACCTTGCCCGCCCTGGTCGGCGGACGGCGGTCCGCGAAGCGGATCTCCACATAGTTGGGGGTGCCGCAGCGCCCACCGGCCACCGCCCAGCCTCCCTCGGTCGAGCGGCCGAAGGAGGCGGTTACGCTTCCTTCAGAGCGCATAAGGTATTCACGCACCAAGCCGCGCCCGCCCCGGAAGCGCCCCTCCCCGCCCGGTAGCACGTCGAAGCCGAAGCGTTGCACCTGGACATCGTAGCGGGTCTCGGCGACCTCGGCCGACAGGACGAAGGTCTCGCCGTTGCCCATGCTGAATAGCCCGCTCTCGCCATCCTTATCAGCCCCCGCGCCCCAGCCGCCTGGATTGGGCTCCACCAGCAGCGCCAACTCGCCCGTCTCCGGATGACGGGTGCGGATGACCTCGGCACAGACCGAACGGTAGTGACCGGCCGTGAGCTGTTCAGGCAAAACGGGGGCCAGGGCCCTCCAGACCGCGTCGCTGGCTACCAGCCGGGTCTCCCAGTAGGTCGAGGTCGGCGCCGGCCGCCGGGCGGTGAAGATGGTGCCTTCTGGGCAGATGACCCTCAGGGGTCGGAACATCCCTTCGTTCGCGGCTAGCCTCGGGGCGACGATAGCGGTGAACATGATGCGCATACCCGCCATCAGGGAGGCCCGGGTGCAGTTGATGCTCCCCTTCGCTGACGGACCGGTGCCGGTGAAGTCGACTGTGAAGGTGTCTCTGGTGATGGTGATGGCGGCCTGCACAGGGGTGGGGCCTGTGCCCATCCCGTCGTCCTCGACCTCATCCTCAGCGAAATAGGTTCCCTCCGGCAGCGCCTCCAGGGCGGTGCGAGCCCGCAGCTCGCCCTCGTCCAGGATCGCCTCCATGGCGAGGTGGACCAGGTCAGCGCCGTAGTCGGACGCCAGTTCGGAGACCCGTCTCTGGCCGACGCGGAGTGCCGCCGCCTGGGCGTAGAGGTCGCCCAGAGTGCTCTCCGGGGTGCGCACGTTGGCGGCCAGTAGGTCGATCACGGACGCGACCGGCTCGCCCCGCTCGAACAGTTTGATGCAGGGGAGTTGCACCCCCTCCTGGTAGATGTCGACCGAATCGTTGGTCATGCTCCCCGGGTCCTTGCCGCCGACCTCGGTCCAGTGAGCCTTGTTGACGGCGAAGGCGATGCAGCTTCCCGCAAAGAAGAGCGGCAGGACCATGGTGACGTCCGAGAGGTGGCTGCCGCCTCCCTGGTAGGGGATGTTGGTGGCGACGATGTCGCCGGGACCGAGACCGCTTTCACCGAACTTCTCGAGCACATCCTCTACCGCGAAGGTCAGTGCTCCTAGGAAGCCCGCCACCCCGTTCGCCTGCGCGATGAGTTGGGCACGCGCGTCGGTGATGGCGCAGGCGTAGTCGAGCACCTCGTAGATAATCGGGCTCTTGCTGGTGCGCCCCTGGGTGATGAACATCTCCTCGGCGATGACCAGCAGCCGACTCTTGAGGATCTCAAGGGTGAACGGGTCGGGTTTCGCGGGCTCAGATGTCGACGCCATACACCTCCCTGGCGATCTCTTTAGACATGAGGCCGGCCCGCACGTCGGTCCGGACCTTCTCCACCGGTCGCCTCTTCGGGTCGCCCCAGCCACCGCCTGAGCCGCAGACGATGCGCAGCAGGTCGCCCTTGGCCAGCGGCAATCTGGCCGTCTTGCCGGTAGGCTCCTTGGCGCTGCCGTCGCTGCGGATCACTTGGGCGTAGTTCCTGCTGCCATCGTGGCCGCCATCGACGCCCCAGCTGGGGAACTTGTGCCGCCCCAGGGTGATGGTGATGGTGCCACCATCTTCGTGGAGGATCCGGTAGCTACGGATGACGCCGCGGCCGCCTCGGTGCTCCCCCTCCCCTCCCGGCTCGGGGTTGAAGGCGTACTCGTCGACCCGCAGGCCGTAGGCCTGCTCCGTCACCTCTACGGGAAGGTTAAAGGTCTCGCCATTCATGCTGCTGAATAGCCCGCTCTCGCCATCCCGGTCGACGCAGGCACCCCAGCCGCCCATGTTGGGCTCGACCAGGATCGTGAAGCGGTCGTTCACCGCGTGGAAGGTCGTGGTGATTGAGGCGCCCACGGTGTTGTAGTGACCCGCTGGCAGCCGCTCGGGGACAGCTGGGGCCAGGGCCTTCCAGATCAGATCCAACGAGTAGAGGAGTGTCTCCCAATAGGTCGAGGTGGGCGCTGGCCGCTGAGCGGTGATGATGGTGCCGTCGGGTACCACCAGTCGGACCGGATCGAAGATGCCCTCATTGATCTGCGACTGGGGACTGGCGATGGCGATCCAGGCGCAGCGCAGCGCCGAGAAGGTGCCGGTGCGGCTCGAGTTGATCGGGCCCGCCACCTGCGGTGGCATCTGTGAGAAGTCGACGACGAACTCATCGTCGGTGATGGTGACTTCGACTCTGACAGGGATCGGATGGTCACTGATGCCGTCGTCGTCGATGGTGTCTTCCGCGACGAAGGTGCCCTTGGGCAGCCGCGCGAGGGCCGCCCTTGCGCGCTGGCGACCATCCTCGAGGAGCCAGGCCATGGCCTCCTTGACCGCGCCGACCCCGTATTTGCCACATAGCTCGACGATGCGCCTGCCGGCGAGGCGTAGCGAGGCTGCCTGGGCGTAGAAGTCACCCAGACTCATGTCGGGGGTGCGGACGTTGACGTGGATCAGGTCGACGATCTGGGGGAGCGGCTCGTCGTTCACAAAGGCTTTGATGCAGGGGAATTGGAGACCCTCCTGGAAGATCTCGGTGGAGTCCGTGGTCCAGCTGCCGGGAGCCATGCCGCCGACCTCGGTCCAGTGGGCCTTGTTCGCTGCGAAGGCGATCAGCTCGCCCTCGTAGAAGATGGGCATCACTAGGCAGACGTCGGAGAGGTGGGTGCCACCGCCACTATAAGGATCGTTGGTCATGACGATGTCGCCCGGCCGCAGACCCTCCTCCCCAAACTTGTCGAGTACCGACTGCACCGAGTAGGTCAGCACTCCGATGAAGCCGGCCACCCCATTGCCCTGGGTCAGCAGCCGCGCGCGTGCGTCGGTCAGGCCGGTGGCGTAGTCGAGCACCTCATAGATGATCGGGCTCATGCTGGTGCGGGCCATGGCGATGAACATCTCCTCGCCGATGGCGACCAGCCCATCCTTGATAACCTCGGCGGTGAAGGGATCGAGTGCAAAAGGCTTCGCGGTCATGCGCCCTTCCTCGTTTCGGTGATGATGTTGCCGAACTCATCGAGGTAGGCCTCCATGCCCGGATGTACCACGGTGGTGGTGGTCGGCTCCTCGATAATGCAGGGGCCCGCGACCCGCTCCCGGGCGGGCAGGGACTCACGCTCATAGATGGCGGTGTCGAGCCAGCCCCCATCGAAGTAGACCTCCCGGCGGCCCTTGGCCTCGAGCCGGGCCCCAGCTTTGGGGACGTAACGGGAGAGGTCGATCGGGTCCTGAGCGACCAGTGCCGTCGTGTGGAAATTGACGAACTCCGTCGGCGAGTCTAGCCGGAAGGTATAGGTCTGCTCGTGCAGCTTGTGGAAGCGCTCGGCTAGCTGGGCGCTGTCGATCTCGGCGACGGGCACCCGGACGGTGTGCTCCTGACCCAGGTAGCGCATGTCGGCGTAGAGCTGGAACGCGATCCTCTCAGCGGAGTAGCGGGCGGCGATCAGGCGGTCCCGCGCCTCCTCCCGCATCGCCTCGTAGATCGCGCGCACCTCTGGGATGGCGTCGGGGGTGTTGGCCAGGACCCGGGTCCGGATGAAGTCCTGCATCGGCTCGGTCATCAGCATCCCGAGGGCGCTGAAGGTGCCGGGCGTGACCGGGATGATCACCTTGCCGATCTGCAGCTCCCTTGCGAGCGAAGCGGCGTGCATCGGTCCCCCCCCACCGAAGGCGACCAGGCTGAAGTCGCGTGGGTCGTAGCCGCGCCGGACCGAGACCAGCTTGATGGCGTTGACCAGGTTGGCGTCGGCCAGCCGGATCACCCCGAGGGCGGCCTCCTCTACGCTGACGCCGAAGTGCTCGGCGATCGGCCGGTACGCACTGCGCGACAGCTCGACATCGACCTCCATCTCACCACCTAAGAAGTACTCTCCGTTGATCCGATTGAGGATCAGATTGGCGTCGGTGACGGTTGGGCGATCACCACCCTGCCCGTAGCAGGCGGGGCCGGGGACTGCGCCGGCGCTCCGGGGACCGATCTTGAGGGTCTGGGCCTCGTCGATCCAGGCGATCGAGCCCCCGCCGGCACCGATCTCAACGATATCTACTACCGGGATTTTTATAGGGTAGCCTGAGGTGTGCGGATCCTTCTCGATCCGGTACTCGGTGGTGAACTTTACCACCCCGTCGTCGATGAGCGAGGTCTTGGCAGTGGTGCCGCCCACATCCATGGTGATGAGGTTGCTCTCGCCGAGGGCCTCGCCGAAGGCCCTGGCGCCGATGACCCCGCCGACCGGCCCGGACTCGATCAGGTGGATGGGTTGGGCCTTCGAGAGGTCGAAGGTGCTGGTGCCGCCGTTGGATTTCATGATGTGAAGTTCGCTGCCGATGCCCAGCTCTCGCAGGGCGGTCTCGAGGTTGTCGAGATAGCGCGACGCCACGGGTTGCACGAAGGCGTTCAGGACCACGGTGTTGCTGCGCTCATACTCGCGCCACTCCTTGGTGATGTCGCTCGAGATCGAGATGAATACTTCGGGGAGTAGCTCTCCGAGTAGCTCGGCGCAGCGCCGCTCGTGGTCGCTGTTGGCGTAGCTGTGCAGGAAGCAGATGCCGACCGCCTCGATCCCCGCTACTTCCAGCCTCTCAGCGGTCCGGCGCACCCCCTCCTCATCGAGCGGGGTCACGACCCGGCCCAGGTAGTCGAGCCGCTCCTCGACCTCGTAGCGGTGCTCGCGGGGCACGAAGGCGGGTTGCTTGGTGAAGCGCAGGTTGTAGAGGTCGGGCCGGTTGGCGCGGCCGATAGCGAGGATGTCGCGGAAGCCCCGGGTGGTGATGAGGGCCGTCTTCGCCCCCTTGTGCTCGGTGAGAGCGTTGATGACGACGGTGGTGCCGTGCACGAAGTGCTCGACGGCGTCGGCCCCGAGATCGGCTTTGCGGATGGTATCGAGGATGCCCTGGGCGAAGTTGGGAGGGGTAGAGGAGGCCTTGGTGGTGCCGATACCGCCCGTCTCCTCATCGAGGTAGACGAGATCGGTGAAGGTTCCGCCTATGTCCGTTGCCAGTTTCAAGGTGCGACCTCCGTGCGGGGCATATGGATCCCCAGAACTCTTCAGTCCAGGTACTTGGGGGTGTTGACGAACAGGACCCGGGCGGGCACGTCGCAGGGGTTCACCACCCGGTGGGTGTGACGGGACGCGAAGTGCATGCTGTCGCCGGGGTTGAGGGCATACTCCTGCTCCTCGAGGAAGATCATCGGAATGAGTAGATATTGACTTGATAGTCCCATAGCCCCTATACTACCTCTGTAACAGTTCTTTGGGGAACCCGCGTGTCGGGCCACCCACCGAATACGACAACCCTATAACCGGCTCCAGGGTAGC
>MKWU01000837.1_pt1 | contig 57194 bp, 47 predicted proteins | sample 809101 | NCBI WGS metagenome assembly MKWU01 (sample SAMN05860141, study PRJNA318959) | sponge metagenome | host: Aplysina aerophoba | place: Slovenia: Piran, Adriatic Sea, Gulf of Piran | collected 2013-05-07 | reverse complement strand
CGCTGGCCGTGGGGTCGCCCTGGCCATCTTGGGAGCGATGATTGGTCTCTGGATCGGTCTGGTCAGTGAGATATTGAAGCGCGGCTGGTTTATGGTGATTCGCTCGCAAAGCCGCAATGCCCGCGAGGGCCGTGAATATCATCTGACCAAGCCCAAAACTACAATCGGTCGAGCCGAAGAAAGTGATGTCGGCCTGTTTGGCGACCGCTCCATTGCCAACTTGCACGCGGTGATCGAAAAAAACAAAAATACCTTCGTGCTTGCCAAAAACGAAGGACAGGTCAGCGTCAACCGGACTCCGGTCACTCAGCCCGTCCAACTGAAAAATGGCGACCGGGTGGAGGTCGGCGGAACCTTACTCCTCTTTCGAGAGCGTGCCGGGAAAGAATAGGCAGGCCGGAGAGTGAGGTCAGGTGGAGAGTAGTATGAGATTGAAAGCCCGTTCCTCTCGGCAGAGCGTGACCCAAGCTGTGCGTGCGTTCCTCTATTGCCTGGCCTTCTACTCGTTTCTGGCATCTCATGCCTCTGCGGCAGATTCAGTGGTTGTCTCTGTCACTAATCCCCAGCTGGAGAATTTTACCAATGGCGGCGCGGTTGGCCTGTATTTTAGTGCGACCGATTTGCGCGGGCAGCCGATCGGACAACTCACGCCGGAGCATGTGACTGTGCAGGAGGACGGGCAGGACACCCAGATCATTGATTTCCGAGGCGAAGAACAGGGCCGGCCGGTCGATATCGTGGTGGTCTTCGATGTCACGGAAAGCATGGGGCCGTTCATTGACGGTATGAAAGAAGCGGCCATTGATTTTGCCGACCGTCTGGCCAAGGCCAATCGGGATTATCGCTTGGGCTTGGTTACTTTTGAGGATTACGTGATTCGGGACGAGCGAGAATTCACCCGGAGCGCCCGGGAGTTCAAAAGCTGGGTTGGCGCGCTACGCCCGGCAGGCGGGGGGGATATTCCGGAGAACTCGCTCGATGCCATGTTGCTGGCCAGCCGCTTTCCGTTTCGACCGGACGCTCAAGCTGTCATCATCCTGATTACCGATGCCCCCAATCATACGCGTGGGGACGGCTCGGAAAAAAATAATCCCTACGGTCGGGAGGTCACCCAACTGTCCGGCGCGGAAGTCTTGGCCGAAATCAAAAAGGCGAATCTGAACGTGTATGCGATCTCTCCCCCGCCCTTTATGGCTCCCGACCTGCATAGGATCGCAAAGGAGAGCGCCGGGCGGCATTACAATATTGTCAGTGAGGGCGAACGCTTTCCTGAGTTGATCGGTGAGATCGGCCGCTCGCTCGCGTCGCAATATTTTCTGACATATACCAGCCCTCGCCCGGTTGAGGATGGGGCGGAACGCGAAGTCGTGCTGACCCTTCAGCACCCGAATGGGGAAGGGGAGGCGCGCGTGGCCTATCAGGTGCGTGGGATTGGCGGTGCGCGAGTCGTCTCAACCAGTTCAGGGTCGGGCACTACCCACCCGCAAACCCTTATTGCCTATGGGGTGTGGAATATGCTGGTTCCGCTCTTCGCCGCCGGAGGACTGCTGCTGCTGGCGCGTGTCCGGCTTAACGAGATCCCAGCCGAAGTGCTGAGTCTGGTGAAGACGGCAACCGGGGGTCCCGGTTCCACGAGCCAAAACCCACCCATGGGTCCTGTTGTGCCGAAGAACTCTGCACCGTACGCCCGACTTGTGCGCCAGAGCCCGTTTGAAGACGCGCCGCGCGAAATCGCCTTGTCCCGCGATGAAATGACGATTGGCCGTGGAGAGGAATGTGAGGCGATTATTCTCCACTCCTCCATATCGCGCGAACATGCGCGCATAAAAAAAGTCAAACAAGGCTATGTGCTGCTCGATTTGCAGAGCCGAAACGGCATCCACATCAACGGGAAAAAGGTTGCCGAAAATTTGCTCAGAGATGGCATGCAGGTCCGTATCGGAGACGTGGAGTTTATCTTCTACGCCGCAAATACGTGAAATTGAAACGAGCGGAAGACTTCGACGCCTGCATCCTAACGGTACAACTCCTCGCGCTTGAGGGTGTGATCCGGCAGACGAATACGCGGGTAGAGTGAGGGCAGGCCGTCGCGGCCGAGGAGGAGGAAGTCAACCGGCACAAGTGGCATGGGGACTTCGAGGCCGACATAGCTGCTGAACTGATCTCTGCCAAATGCCAATCGGGTACCGAGGATGTCTCTGGGCAGCGTCCCTCGGACATCGAACCCTTCTCCCAGACTTCCGGTGAGATAGGGCAGAACACGCCAACCGTCTTCGTCGTTTTTTTCAAACTGACTCTTAAGGGTGATATCTGCGGGTTCCGCCCCTTGAACCAGTTTGGCAATTTCCCGGTCCCCACGATAACGGGCGTCTTCATAGCCCTTTTCGCGGAACTTGCGCCAAAACTGCTGCCACGACGCGGTTGGTATCCCGTATACTTTGGGGCGAGGGCCGGTATCGCTCTCCAACAGCAGAGTAATATCGCCATGTGGGGAGAGGATGATGCCGTCGTCCGTGAGCTCAACATTTCGCCAGTTGCCATCATACAGTTCTCTTTTGAGTCCGAGGCCCTGGGCGCCAAACAGGTCCGGGTTGTCGCGCAGGAACATTTTGCTGAGCTGCAAGCCTTGGTTTTCGGGCCGACTGACCTGCCGAAACTCTTCCGCTGCTTCTTTTGCTGCCTCAGCCTTGGGATAGTTCTCCAGCAGGCGACGCAGGTAGGCCTGCTTGTCCGTTTGATGCGGACTGGCTTTGGCTTGTTCGAGCAGGGCTTCTGCCGCGTTTTCTCGGAGCTTGGGAATCTCTTCTTCCATGCCAGCCAGCGTGTAATACTCAATGGCCTTCTCAACCTTGCCTTCCTTGGCATAGGCTTTGGCGAGGATGGGATAGATTTCTGGAGAGCGTTCCTCCGGAGGGGTCTGCTGCACGTATTTTTCGCCCTCGGTAATAATTCTTTCTTGAGAGACGGCTCGTCCGGTCATGACGTGCCAGAGTTTTCCCAAGCTTTGGATCATGGTCAGCCCACCAAAGGTCGCCGCGCCGACCAACCCTTCGGTGCCGAGTTGGAGGCCTGCCACAACAATATTGTCTTTGACAAAACCACCCCCTGGCAGCATATAGGTCAAGGTTTCTTTGCTGTGCTCCCACTCTGCCTCTTTCACGCCAGCCAGCGGGTCTTGGGGGACCTCCGGATCGTACTGGGTGAGGGCGTCATAGTGTTGTAGGCGGGACTCGACCTGCCGGACCCCGGCCTTGGCTTTTTCAGTGTTCTCGTCAACCAGCAGGGCGAGTTGATAATGAAAATTGGCCTGCCAATAGTCCTCTTCAGCGAATGCCTGCTCAGCCCGGGCTAACTCCGCCTTGACAAGGGCTTCTTTTCGTTTCGTATCCAGGGTTTCCATCTTGGCCTGGACTTCCGGAGCCCGCGGGTCATTTGGAGCTTCTTCGAGGAAACGCCGATACAGGGCCAGTGCTTTTCGTTCTCGGGGACCTGGCCCCGAGTGCTGGCCAACCGAAGAGACCACGCCTTGTGCGGCATAGGGACTTGGACTGGTGGGCGCACCAAGGAACAGTCGGGCCACGTCAAAGGTCGAGAGCACCCAATTGAACAGCCGGCCAACACGGTGCCGCTTTTCCGAGGCGTAGAGTCGGTCTGCCTGGGAGAGCAGCTCATCCGGCGTCGCGTTCAGTTCCATAAGCGGCAGGTCTTCCTGCCCATCCTGGTCTATTGACCGGTACAGCAAGGCATACACCAGGGGGGTGACGCCGGTTGCCTCCTCTCTCTGCGCTTCGAGCTGAGTGTCGTGCTGCGCCAGTTGAACGATCCGGCCGCGTAATGCCGACGGGTCTTGCAGATAGCCATCAATAATCGCGTCGGCAACGTGTCCGCCGACCTCATCCGGAAAATATCGCTCTGGAGGCAGGGGGGGCACAAAGGGGTTATAGGCCGGTAAAAATTCCGTCACCCGCTGGGCTAAGGGATCAGCGAAATCCCGAGCGTGCAGGGGCGCCGCGAACACGAGCTGACAGCACAGGAACAGAGGGATGACACGATACCACATGTCGTTTTCTTCGTGGGCGGCTTAGCGGCCTAAACGTCCAACCTTGGCCATATAGGCTTCAAGCGCTTCGAGTTTGCCCTTGGCTTCAAGTTTTTCCATAATGCCGTCCTGTTGTGCAACCGCGGCGTAATGCTGGAGCGCGGCTCGTCCGAGGGTTTCAAAGATGTCCGCATCAAAACGTAAACTTTCCGGATCGTTCTGGGCCGTATATTCGTGGGCGAGGGTGACGTAGAAATCACCTAACTCCAGTCGATACCGATAGCGGTTTTTGCTCTCCCGGTGTTTATCAAGCAACTGTTGATAGGCCAAGAGAACGCTCTCGTTGCCATCCTCGATCCGGTAGCGGTTGAGGATAAAGAAAGCGACTTTCGCCCGCTCAAGCCGCTCTTCTTCTTCCTGTGCCAGGGAACCATAGGACGTGTTGTCATACTGCTGAGCCAGGTCCCTCCAGCGTTGCGCCTGTTCGTCCAGCGCCTGCACATACTCCACCGCGGTTGTGGCCGTCGGTACCTGTTGGGCGAGCGACTGAAAGGCGGTGAGCGCTTCGACTGCTTGACCTGCCTTTTGTTTGAGTCGGCTCTTACCCTGGGCGACGCGTTGGTACTCGGCCAAGGCCCGTTCATAGGCGTGCAGCCCTTCATACGCCCGACCCCGAGTGAAGGCGATAATGGCGGGGTAGGCCCCGGGATGCTTGGTTTCATAATCGTTGATGCGGGTGAGTGTGGCTTTATGGACATTAGCCCCAGTGACATCTTTGGGAAGCGGAAAGCGGTAGGTGTCTTTTGTCGCCACGCGCTGAAACTCGGCGACAACCTTGAGGAGGTCCTGCTCGGTCCGGTACTGCGCACTGCCGTTTGGGCCTGACTCGTCGGCAGACAAACCCGGTACCCACGTGAGCCAGCCCGAGGATTCTCCTTCTTGGGCTGGACCAAGCGCCGGGAGGGGCGGCAGGGGTTCATCCGGCTGAGCGGGCGGTAGTTCGGGCGGAGCGGACTCGGCCGCCGGAGGATGTGGAGAGATGAGGCCCATCTCATCGACGCGGGCTAAAAAATCCCACGCCAGTTCTGCCTCTGGATCGCCCACTTCTGCTGCTTTTTTCTGTGGTGTGGACGGTGGGGCTGACTGAACGGCAACTCGTGCGGGCTCATCATTAATGAACGGGGGGGGGCGCCTCGCCTGACAACCGGCGATGAGCAGGCCGGCTCCGACCACGCAGAGCCAGAAAATCGGGCTGACAGAAAGTTCTCTGGTCGTGTCAGGATAGCGACGTAACATAGCTCTATGAAGTATAACCTGCCGCAGCCGTTCCATCCGTTCGGATGTCGGCTGACCGCCCACAGACTCGTTCCCAGCTTAAAGTGGGAAGCAAGGCGAGTCAAAGGTGGCGAGAAAAGGGTGAGTCGGAGAAATTGCGGTTGCCCGGAGCGAATGATACAGACATGCGGTGGTAATTCACTGACGAGGAGGAATAAGGTGCAATTCAGTATTACGGCCCATACCAAAATCGATAACTGGGAAATCTTTCCCTATGTTGAGAATTTAGGCTTTGACGCGGCCTGGGTGCCCGACTCCCAGATGATCTGGTCGGACTGTTATGCCACCCTGGCGCTGGCCGCTCAGCACACCTCGCGCCTTCGTATCGGCACCGGGGTCGCTATTCCGGGGACGCGGATTGCCCCGGTGACGGCGCACTCCATTGCCTCGATTAACCGCCTTGCCCCTGGCCGGACCTTTCTTGGTGTTGGGACCGGTCACACGGCCATGCGGGTCATGGGCATGCAGCCTATGAAGGTCAGAGATTTTCGCGAATACCTGCGCGTGGTCCGCACGCTGCTGCGCGGGGGCGAGGTCGAATATACCCTGAATGGAACGACGCGGACGATCAAGTTCCTGCACCAGGATCTGAAATTCATTGACCTGGAACAGCCGATTCCCATCTATGTTGCGGCTAATGGACCGCTGGCTTTGCGAACCGCGGGAGAGTTTGGCGATGGACTGGTTTCGCTGTTTAATGAACAGGGTGAGGTCTTGCAGGCGAACGTCGGCCGGGTACAGGCCGGGGCCGAGCGAGCCGGGCGGACCTTGCCCGAGAATTTTCATACCACGGCCCTGACCACTGCGGTCGTATTGAAACCGGGAGAAGATTTAACCTCGGACCGGGTGATTGAAGCGTGTGGCTCCTGGGTCACCTGTGCCCTGCATTTTGTATATGAAATTTACGAACAAACCGGGGATGAGAGCACTGTGCCCGAAGCGTTCCAGGATGTCTGGGAAGAGTACCGGGATCAGGTCGAGAACATGGAAACGTCTCAGGCCAAGCGTTACCTTCAGATTCATGATGGACACTGCACTTATCATGTCCCTGAGGAGCGCAAATTCATCACGCCGAAAACGATCAAGGGGTCGTGCATGGTCGGTGAGCCGGATGAACTGATTGCGGCTATCCGTCAGGCGGAGCAGGCCGGACTCCGAGAGATTTCTCTTTTGCCACCGCTCAAAACAAGCCGCGAAGTCTACAAGGATTTTGCCGAACAGGTGATCGCGAAATACTAGACGGGCTGTGCCATAAACGAGAGGGAAAGTTGAGGCGACTGGGTGAGTGTATTCTCTGTTGCTGTGCTGTCCCTCCTGTCTGTCTTTTCCTCTCACATTGTATGGGCACAAGGCAAAGGAGTGCTGGAGAATCCGGGGCCAGGGTCGTATCAGAGCGGCGTTGGGGTGATTTCCGGTTGGGTGTGTGAGGTCGGGAGGATTGAGATTGTTTTCAACGAAAATGAGGCCGATAGATGGCGGGTGGGCTACGGCACCCGGCGGACGGATACGCAAAAAGAATGTGGCGATATCAACAACGGTTTCGGACTCTTGTTCAACTGGAATCTGCTCGGTGAGGGAGAGCATACGGTCGTGGCTCAGGTAGACGGTGTGGAGTTTGGTCGGACCACCGTGACCGTAACCACTGTGGGGGAAGGGGAGGAGGAAGAGTTTTTACGTGGTGTCGGCGGAACATTCACCTTGCCCGGCTTCCCCAATGTAAAGACCGCCGTACAGGTCCAGTGGCAAGAGGCTCAACAGAATTTTGTCATTATTGCCCGGGAACCAGGGAATGCTGAGGACGGCCCCAGACCCCTCATCTGTGAGGAAGAGATCGTCATCGAAGAGGCAAGAATCATTGATGCCGACACGCTCACACTCTGCGAGGAACGCATACGGTTGGTTGGTATCGACGCGCCAGAAACTTGGCCGCAGCAGCAACTCTGCCTCAACGCGGATGGCATGTGCTACCCGTGTGGCCAAGATGCAACGGAGGCGCTCAAGGAGAAGATTGGGGCCGACAACAGGGTCTCCTGCTACCTCGAACCTGACCTGGACAGGTACGGCCGGGCGCTTGGTGTCTGCTTTAGCAGCGACGGAACGGATCTGAACGGCTGGCTGGTCGCAAACGGACACGCTGTGGCCTATTTCTCCGACGCCTATATGCCACACGAAGAGATAGCGAGTGTGGAACAGCGGGGTATCCACGCTGGAGAATTTATCGATCCGGGTGAGTGGCGACGCGGGGCAAGGCTTGAAGAGTGCCTCTAATGACTCCTGTTTGCAGTGCCGGAGGCGGGGCTCGAACCCGCACGGGGCAAAGCCCCATGGGATTTTAAGTCCCATGTGTCTACCAGTTCCACCACTCCGGCACGCGGGCAGATTGTAGGCGAAGGGTTATCATCCCGCAACACTGTGGAGGCGGGATGGGGTACAAGATTATCCACGGAGAGGACGGGAGCAACAAAATAATCCCCTCCTTGGAGGGGTGCCGCGTAGCGGCGGGGTGGGTTTCTTTTACCCGACCTCAAGCTCCTTGGTGCGACCCAGCGCCTCGTCTATGACGTTGGCCGGAACCTTATCGTAGTGATCGAACTCCATGGTGTAGGTCGCCCGCCCCTGGGTGAGTGACCGAATGGTTGTGGCATAGCCGAACATCGTCGCCAGCGGGACGTGGGCGGTGACCGTGCGCTGGCCTCCGGCACGCTCGCCCAGTTCGGTCACTTTGCCGCGGCGTGACTGCAAGTCTCCCATGGCCGTTCCCATATAGTCTTCGGGCACGACCACTTCGACCTCCATCATGGGTTCCAACAAAACGGGCTTGGCTTTATTCACGGCGGCTTTGAATCCCATGGAGCCCGCCATGTGAAAGGCCAGCTCTGATGAGTCCACATCATGATAGTTGCCGTCATACAGGGTGACGGTCGTGTTGAGTAGGGGATAGCCGTAGGTCACCCCGTTCTCTGCGGCTTCCCGCACGCCTTTCTCGACCGAGTTGATATATTCTCGGGGAATAGCGCCGCCTTTAATTGCGTTGACAAAGACCAGGCCCTCGTTGTCATTGGGCTCGATCTTGAGAAAAACGTGGCCAAACTGGCCTCGACCACCCGTTTGTCGCACATAGCGCCCTTCGGCTTCTGCGCCTCGGGTAATGGTTTCTCGATAGGAGACCTGCGGTGCGCCAGTGTTGACTTCGACCTTAAACTCCCGCATCAGCCGGTCCAAAATCACTTCGAGGTGGAGCTCCCCCATGCCGGACAGAATCGTTTGGCCGGTCTCGGCGTTGGTTTGAATGACCAGGGTCGGGTCCTCCGAGGACAGGCGTTGGAGGGCGAGCCCCAGCTTTTCGGAATCGATCTTGGTTTTGGGCTCAATCGCGACCGAGATCACCGGTTCTTTGAATGAAATCGATTCGAGCAAAACGGGATGCTGCTTGACCGCGATGGTGTCGCCGGTCGTAAAGTTCTTTAGGCCGACGATAGCGATGATGTCTCCGGCCGAGGCACTCTCCAGGTCTTCTTTCTTATTGGCGTGCATACGGACCAGGCGGCCAATACGCTCGCTGCGTTCGGTGCGTGGGTTAAAAATCGAAGAGCCGGTTTTCAGGTCGCCACTATACAGGCGGACAAAGGTCAGTTGTCCGGAGTAGGGGTCATGCATGGTTTTGAAAGCCAAGCCGGTCAGGATGTCATCCGTGACCTGCCAGGTGCGTTCTTTTCCGGCAAGCGTTTGTCCGGTCACCGGTCGGACCGGTGGCGGGAGATAGTCGACCACGGCATCCAATAGCGGCTGAATACCCTTGTTGCGTAGCGCGGTTCCACACAGGACCGGGAAGACATCGAGCGACTGCGTCTTGACGCGGACCGCAGCCGTGACTTCTTCTGGCGTGAGGGCTTCGCCGCCAAGATACTTCTCCAATAACGCGTCATCGGCATCGGCTACGCTTTCAACCAGTAACTCAGAGAATTTCGCCGCCTCCGCCTGGAGTTCTGGCGGAATCTCCTCTTCATGAAACCGCGCCCCAAGCGTATCTTCCTCCCAGACGAGGGCCTTCTGCTGAACCAGATCAACCACACCTGTCATTGCATCTTCGGTGCCGATCGGCAGTTGGAGAATCAACGGCGGCGCTCCCAGCCGGTTCTTGATTTGATCGACCACACTGTGAAAATCGGCGCCGATACGGTCCAGTTTATTGATAAAGACAATGCGGGGCACGCCGTATTTGTCTGCCTGGCGCCACACGGTTTCCGACTGTGGTTCGACACCGCCAACGCCACAGAAGACGACGATAGCGCCATCCAGCACACGCAGGCTGCGCTCAACCTCAGTGGTAAAATCCACATGGCCGGGCGTATCAATGATATTGATCTGATGGTCATTCCAGTCGCAGGTAATGGCTGCCGCCGTAATGGTGATGCCGCGCTCACGTTCCTGAGGCATCCAGTCGGTGACGGCCGTCCCTTCGTGCACCTCGCCGATCTTGTGCGAGAGCCCCGTATAGTACAGGACGCGTTCGCTCACGGTGGTCTTGCCGCTGTCAACGTGAGCAACGATGCCGATGTTTCGAGTCTTTTCTAAGGTGGTAGACATGTTCTTCTCCCGACTCGGTGCACTGCTCCGAGAAGTCTGCTCAATTCAACACAAGAATGTAGCGTTCGGTTAGAGGGAAGGGTCGGTGAGTGAGCCCGACCTGTGTTGGTAGAAAACCATAGCGAACAATGCAAATAGCTGAGTGTTTTCCCTACAATACACAAAACACACGGATATTCCAAGCCATAAGATGGGCCGGGAGTGGCACCTAGGTGACAAAATCGTGAGAAACAAAGACGGCTCTGCGCAGCGACTCTATATTCGATATTTTTTCAGGAGGTTGCGGGCGATCACCAGTTTCTGAATCTCGCTCGTGCCTTCCCCAATAATCATGAGGGGCGCGTCTCGATAAAAACGCTCAACCGGAAACTCCTGGGTGTAGCCATACCCGCCCAGCACGCGCATCGCTTCCAGGGCGACTTCTTCACACGCCTCAGACGCAAACAATTTTGCCATGCCGGCTTCCAGGTCACACCGCTCGCCTCGGTCTTTCTTCTCGGCCGCTTGGCGGACCAGTAAGCGGGAGGCTTCGACCTTGGTGGCCATGTCAGCCAGCTTGAGCTGAATGGCCTGATGTTCACAGATTGGTTTGCCAAAGGTTTCGCGCTGCTGGGAATAGCGAATGGCTTCCTCAAAGGCGGCTTGAGCCACGCCGACCGCCCGGGCCGCAACATTGATCCGGCCCACTTCCAAGCCGCCCATGACTTGCTTGAAGCCCAGGCCCTCTTCGCCGCCGATCAGCGAGGCGGCTGGTGTCGGAAAGTCCTCAAAGGCCAGTTCACACGTATCCAGGCCTTTATACCCGAGCTTCTTGATGTCCCGGCTGACGGTGAGTCCCGGAGCGCCTTTCTCGGCAGCAAACAGGCTGATGCCGGAATAGGCGGGCTCGGCGTCGGGGTTCGTCTTGGCGGCAACAGCCAGAATATTGCCATGCCGCGCATTGGTGATGAACATTTTAGAGCCGTTGATCAGATAGCTGTCGCCCTGCTTTTTGGCCGTCGTCCGAATCCGCTGCACATCACTCCCGGCATGCGGCTCGGTCAGGGCAAGACCGCCGCGTTTCTCGCCGGTGGCCATAGCTGGCAGGAGACGCTGTTTTTGTTCTTCTGTTCCGAACAGAGCCAGAATGTGAGCGAACAGCAGGTGGGAGTTCAGGACACCGGTCAGGCTCATCCAACCACGACAGATTTCTTCGATAATCATGGCGTAGGTGGTAAAGGACAGCCCCATGCCGCCATACTCGGTTGGGATAATCGCGCCGAATAAACCCAGCTCTTTCATCCGCTCGACCAGGGCGTGCGGGTATTCGTCACGATGCTCCATTTCGCTGGCGACCGGCTTGACCTCACGCTCTACGAAACGGTTGAGTGTGGACAGGATTTGTTGTTGTTCCGGGTCGAGTTCGGGCATGGGTGGCATCCTTTCTGCCTGGGGCTGTTACGGACTGGTGTTCATTCTCCAGCTTTATAGCCTGAGATCAAGGGAGAGCCTGCGCGCCCGCCTGACTGGCTGGACAAAGCGGAAGCAGATTATGTCTCACGATTGCAGTTTACACTCATTCCGGAGGATTGCCTCGAATTCCGGGCTTATTCTCAGCTCGTCTGTACTTGGCAGCGGCAGAGCTGAGCCGGTATGATTGCGTCAATTCAGGGGATGAGGATGGGAAACAACATGAGCCTTCGACCGGAAACCAAGGCGGTTCACAATGCGATGATCGATCCCACAAGCGGCGCTATCGTGCCGCCTATCGTGCTCAGCACCACATTCGAATACGAGACGACCGGGCAAGGGCATGATCCAGACGAATTGGTCTATACCCGTTACCAGAATCCCAATCGCGCTGCGCTGGAAGCGACGCTCGCCAAGCTCGAAGGCGGGACCGTAGCTCATGCCGTCTCAAGTGGATCGGCAGCCATGCTCACCATATTTCAAGCACTGAGACCGGGGGATCACATCGTATCGAGTGACGATATGTACTTTGGCGTCCGTGTTCAGCTCAATGAATTTTTCGCGCCCTGGGGTTTGGAGACCACGTATGTCGATATGAGCGATGTCAACGCGGCGCGCGCTGCCATGCGTCCGAAAACCAAACTGGTCATTCTCGAGTCACCTACCAATCCGATGATCAGGCTGGCCGATATCAGATCCATTGCCGATATCGCGCATGAGAGCGGCGCCAGGCTTTTGGTTGATAACACTGTTGCTACTCCGGTCGCGCAGAATCCGATTGAGCTTGGCGCCGACATCGTCGTCATTTCCTTGACCAAGTACATCGGCGGGCACCACGATGTATTGGGCGGCGTCATCATCTTCGCCAAAGAAGACGAATTTGCAGAGCGTATCATGAGGTTGGTGAGAATCGGCGGAGGGGTCTTGTCGCCGATGAATAGCTGGCTGGCAGCGCGCGGTTTGCAGAGCCTGTCCTATCGCGTCCGCGCCCATAGTGAGAATGCGTTGCAAATCGCCCGTTATTTGGCGGCGCATCCCAAAATCGAAGGTGTCTTCTATCCCCATCATCCCAGCCACCCACAATACGAGCTAGCACTGCGCCAGATGCGCGTTGGCAGTGGCTTAATGTCGATTTTAGTCAAAGGCGGGCGGCAGGCAGCAATCGAGTTGGTGAATCGGCTAAAGCTTTTCACGAGCGCGACCAGCTTCGGCGGCACCCATAGCTTGATTGAACACCGCGCATCAATAGAAGAAAGCTCGAGCACGCCGGCGAACTTACTGCGTGTGTCGATTGGTCTGGAACATCCGGCTGATTTGATCGCCGACTTGCAGCAGGCGCTTGAATGATCTATCACATCACCAGCCGAGTAGAGTGGGACAATGCGCAAAAGGGAAGAACAGCATGGCTCACACCCCCCTGATGCAGCAGTATTTGTCGGTCAAGCAACAGCATCAGGACGCGATTGTGCTGTGCCGCCTGGGGGATTTCTACGAGATCTTTTTTGATGATGCGCCGCTGGTCGCGGACCTGCTCGATCTCACCCTGACCGCCCGCGACGGCGGAGACGGCAAGATCCCCATGTGCGGCGTGCCCTATCATGCCGTCCAAGGTTATATCGCCCGTCTGGTCAAGGCTGGAAAGAAAATTGCGCTGTACGACCAGGTCGAAGATCCGAAAACGGCCAAGGGCTTGGTCAAGCGCGCAGTCACGCGGGTCATTACCCCTTCCACGTATGTTGAGAACGAGGCCGACGCAACAAGCCCGACCTTGCTGGGGATGTTTGCCAGCGGGCGACAGTGGGGGCTGGCGCTGCTCGAACCAACGACCGGGGCGTTCCAATTCTGGAACGAGACGGAAGCAGCCCTGGCCGACTCCCTGGCTCATCTCGCGCCGCGTGAGATTGTCATCACCAAGGGCCTGGCCGGGCATCCCGTCCTGGCTGAATACAGGAGCGGCCAAGCCGGGATTACCCTGACAACTCTGGAAGACTGGCAGGCTGCCTTCGATGACAGCGTCGAGTGCGTCCGGTCTTTTTTCGGGTTGGACTCCTTGCGTGCCTTGGAATTGGACCCGGAAAACACCGTCGCCATCGCCCTGGTGCTCCGTTTTCTCCAGCAGCATATGCCGGTCAGCCTGCCGCATATTGGCCTGCCGAAACGGCTCCATACCGGCGAAACCATGTTGTTGGGTCCGGTTGTCGAGCGCAGCCTGGAAGTCTTTCGTCCGGCGAACCCCGATATTCGCGGCAAGGCGCTGATCGATGTATTAGATGCCACGGCCACGCCCATGGGCAAGCGATTGTTGCAGCACTGGCTGAAGAATCCGCTCTTATCCGTGGCGGCTATTGAAGCCCGGCATGCCGGGGTGGCCGAGTTTGTCGACGCGCCCGCCGTGCTGGAGGCGGTGCGCGGCGCGCTTGCCCCTGTTCGTGACCTGGAACGTTTGGTTGCCCGTTTTAGTTGTCGAGTGGCGAATCCCAAAGACAGCGCGGCCCTGCGAGACTCGCTGGCGCAAATTCCCGACGTGAGCCGCGCGTTGGAAACGGTCCAGAGCCCGCTGCTGAGCCAACAGCGTGAACACCTGCAATCCGACCTCGGTCCCTTGCCGGGTACCCTCGCCAGCGCCTTGGTCGAGGTGCCGCCCGTTCACCTCCGAGAAGGTGGCGTCTTTGCTCCAGGCTATCATGCGGAACTGGACCGCCTGCAAACGATTGCCTCGGATGCCAAGCAGTGGCTTGCCGCGCTCCAGGCTCGAGAAAGTGAGCGCACGGGCATTCCCTCGCTCAGAATCGGGTATAACCGGGTCTTTGGCTACTACCTGGAAGTCTCCAAGGCCCACCTCAATAAGGTGCCTGACGCGTATACGCGGAAGCAAACCCTCGCCAATGCGGAGCGATTCGTTACGCCTGAGCTGAAAGAGTACGAGGATCAGATTCTCAACGCCCAGGACCGCTCGGTCGCCCTGGAGCAGGAACTCTTTGCCGAATTATGCGAGCTGGTCCTCCAGTATATGACCCAGATTCAAGCGCTTGCGCAGGCATGTGCCCAGCTTGACGTCCTGGCCGACTTTGCCTGGGTGGCGGTCAATCAGCACTATGTGCGACCCGAAATGTCAGAGGCGGCCGAACTGGCGATTATTGGCGGACGGCATCCGGTTGTCGAGTCGCTGCTGGGACGAAGCGTCTTTGTCGAGAATGATGTGCAGCTCAATCGGTCGGACCAGCAGTTCCTGCTATTGACCGCCCCTAATATGAGCGGCAAATCCGTGTATTTACGCCAGGCTGCACTGATTGTACTACTGGCCCAGGTCGGTTCATTTGTGCCGGCCACACGTGCCCGGATTGGTATTGTGGATCGGATTTTTACCCGTATCGGAGCCTCCGATAATCTGGCCCTGGGGGAAAGCACGTTTGCCGTAGAAATGATTGAAACCGCCCAGATCCTGAACGCAGCCACGGAACGGAGTCTGCTGCTGCTGGACGAGATCGGGCGTGGAACCTCGACGTCGGACGGTCTGTCCATTGCCCGGGCGATTATCGAGTTCCTGGTTGATGACGACGGGCCGCGGCCCCGGACCCTATTTGCCACGCATTTCCATGAACTCACCGACTTGCAGGGCCTCCTGCCCGGCCTGATGAATTATACCTTTGCCGTTCGTGAATGGCGGGGTGAGGTTGTTTTTCTGTATAAGGTTATCGCTGGCGCGTCGGATCAATCGTATGGCATCCATGTCGCCAAGCTGGCCGGACTGCCGCGGGTGGTGACGGAGCGGGCGGAGGAGGTCCTTCAGGACCTCGAAGGCTCGGCCGGACTGGTCCGACCGGCCAAAAGACGTGCTCGGGGAAGGGCACCCAAGGCCCCGACCAGGGTAAAAGAAGCCTCTGCTCAACTCGGTCTATTCGGGCACGCCGGTGAGTCGTAGCATGAACCATATTCGTCTTCTGGACTCGAACACGATTGAGCAGCTCCGGGCGGGCGAAGTAATTGAGCGTCCCGCCTCGATTGTCAAGGAGTTGGTCGAAAATGCGATCGACGCCGGTGCGCGCTCAATCAGCGTATCGATTACCAAGGGCGGGATTGATGAAATAGTTGTCCAGGACGACGGGAGCGGCCTGACGCCGGAGGATGCGTCGCTCGCATTCCAGCGCCACGCGACCAGTAAAATCCAATCCAGCAATGATCTCTTTCTCCTGACAACCTTAGGCTTTCGGGGGGAGGCGCTGGCCAGCATTGCTGCGGTGACGCAGGTCGAATTGCTCTCCCGGACAGCGGACGCCATCGAAGGGGTGCGCGTCCGGGCGGGTGGCAGTACGCCGTTAGAGACAAGCCCTGCCGGCTGTCCGCAGGGAACGACGGTGACCACGCGGCATTTATTTTTTAATACCCCACCGCGGCGGGCCTTCCTCAAATCCCCGACTGCCGAAGGTCATCAGGTGCATGAGGTAGTGGTCGCTCTGGCGTTGTCGCGTCCGTCCATTCACTTTCGTTTTCAGTCAGACGGACGCGAGGTGTTTCAGGCACCTTCTCAAACTGAGCTCGCCCTGCGCGCCCGCGCGGTTATCGGCAAGGAGTGGGCCCAGGAATTCCTCCCGCTCCCGAGTGCGGACACAACCCTGGCCGAAGAGGGCGTTGGGCTGACTGGCCTCGTCAGTCCGCCCGGTCGTACCCGCAATACCCGGACCGGGCAATACTTTTTCGTGAACGAACGTCCGGTGAAAAGCCAGCCCTTGTCGTCTGCCTTGAGTCGCGGCTACGGGGAGCTGCTGCCGGCGGGACGTTTCCCCTTGGGGGTACTCTTTCTGACCGTCCCGACCGACCAGGTTGACGTCAATGTCCACCCCACCAAACGCGAAGTTAAATTTCAAGCGGAACGCGAACTCCTCCAAATGGTCGTCCGGACCGTCAGAAAAACTCTTGATCGGGCCAATCTGTTCAAAAAAATTGAGCTTCCGGCCTCTGATCCGCCGCGCGACCAGCGACGGGCTAACAGCCGAAGCGAGCGTCTGTCTCGTGCTGAGAGTCGGGCCTTGGACAGTGCGGTTCCGAGACCCGACCCGGCCGATTACCCAAGGCCCCACAGACGACACAAGGCCGCCGACTCTTATGGAGCCCGGTCTGAGCCAGGCTTACGTATGCTGGACAAGCCGCTGGTCCACGAGGCGGAGGCAGCCCCGCTGAATCCGGTCTCCTCACAAACGACCTTGTGGCAACGACCCGACGGAACCGAATTCCGTGTGGTTGGTCAGAGTCATGAGTTGTTTGTCCTGGTTGAAGTGGCAGGCGAACTCTGGATTGTGGATCAGCACGCGGCGCATGAGCGTATTATGTATGAGCAGGTACTCGACAGCCTGCAACACCAACACAGTGCGACGCAGCCGTTGTTGATACCAGAGACTTTTGATTTATCGCCCGCCGCGTGTAGTGCATTGGAAGAACTGCACGACTATCTCGTCCAGATCGGCTTTGACATTCAGCCGTTTGGGGGAAATACGTTTCAGGTGCAAGCTGCGCCGGCGTATTTTCGCCCGGCCGACACTCCGGCACTGTTAAATGAACTGGCCGAAGCCCAGGCCGAAGGGCGCTCGGACAATTCCATTGAGGCCAAACAGGAAGACTTGGCGGCGCGTATCGCCTGTAAGGTAAAATCGATTAAAGCCGGCCAGACGCTGACCCCGGAGGCCATGCACGCCCTGGTGAAAACTCTTCTGGATTGCACCTCACCGTTTACCTGTCCGCATGGCCGGCCAACCATGGTCCGCTATTCGGTGCGCCAGCTCGAACGCCAATTTGACCGGCGCTGAGGGTGGCACGCTGGTTGCTGCCTGTTTCACCCCTGGTTCTCTTCAGTCAATACTTCTATTATGATTGCAATATGGTTTCATTCTGGTTCCTGTCTGAGAAGAGAAGACAATGCGGACACTGACTATTAAAAATATTCCGGACGAATTGTACTCAAGACTCAAACAGAACGCGACTCATGAGCGTCGAAGTATGAATAATCAGGCGATTGCCTGTTTAGAGCGGGCATTACAGCTTCCACCTGTTGACGTTGAGCAAGTGCTCGCTCGCACCCGAACTATTCGAAGACAGACTACCGGGCTCCCATTAACGGATAGGCTGCTGGAACGGGCAAAGAGAGACGGCCGTCCGTGATTGTCGTTGATACCAATCTGATTGCCTATCTCCACATAGAAGGGGAACGAACGGCTCAGGTCCAGCAAGTGCTGCGGAAAGACCCTGAATGGGCAGTTCCGTTTCTCTGGCGTTCGGAATTCCGCAATGTGTTGGCATCATACTTGCGCCAACAGGTCTTCTCGCTTGACGATGCTCAGGCCATTATGCAGCAAGCAGAATCGTTCTTACAGGGAAGAGAATATGAAGTGTCATCGCGGCGGGTGCTAGATATTGTGATGTCTTCTCACTGTTCGGCGTATGACTGTGAATTTATCGTGCTAGCACAAGACTTACAGTGCCCCTTGGTGACGGCGGACCGACAAATCTTGTTGAAATTTCCAGCGACGGCTATGTCGCCAGAGAGCTTCATTTTGCAGGGTCTTGAGTAGCCCCCCGACAGCATTTTTAGGAAAATGTTTGAAATGCTGATATCCGTCCTTATCTTAATCTGGTGACGATGGGACGACTGAAATTATGAATCCGCTCCACATAGCTAATCTCCCGCTTGCGACCAATCTGTTCCTGGCTCCGCTGGCGGGCTACACGACCCTCCCGTTTCGGTGGTGCATGCGCGAAGTGGGTGGCTTCGGTCTGGCGACAACCGAACTGGTCCATGCCCGGTCGTTGCTTGAAAAAAATCGCCGGGCTTTTGAACTGATTGAAACGCGTCCGGACGACAGCCCGCTGAGCGTCCAGCTCTTTGGCCCGGTGGCCGAAGAAGTCCGCGATGCAGCCGTCTGGCTTGAGGAGCAGGGGGCGGACGCCATTGATATCAATATGGGCTGCCCGGTTGAAAAGGTCATCAAAATAGGCGCTGGCGCGGCCATGTTAAAAGACCCGAAAAAAACCGGCGCGTTCGTCCGAACGGTGACCCAGGCGGTCAAAATTCCGGTCACGGTGAAGACGCGCCTGGGCTGGGACCAGACGCAGCTTGATGCGCCGGTGCTGGCACCTATTCTTGAAGACGCGGGTGTTGCGGCCCTCACCATTCACGGCCGCACGCGGGCCGAGGCATTCCGGGGCTCGGTCGATCTGGAGGGTATTCGCTCGGTCGTGGAATCCGTGCAGGCCATGCCCGTTTTCGGAAACGGCGATGTGTGTGATGCGGCAACAGCCAAACGTATGCTCGAAGAGACGGGCTGCGCGGGGCTTGTTATCGGCCGCGGTGCGCTGACCAACCCATGGGTCTTCCATCATATTCAGGCCGGTTTGCTGGGGCAGCCAACTCCGCCCGAGCCACCATTGGTAGAACGTGTTGCCTTTATGACCCGTCATTTTGAACGGGCGGTGCAGCAGCGTGGGGAGCATCTGGCCTGCACCCAATTCAGGAAGACCATAGACTGGTATGCGAAATCTTTTGGGCCCTGTCGGCCGCTACGGCTAGCCATGAAGGAACTCAACAGCCGCCAGCACTATTACCATCTGGTCGGCCAGTTTTTGGAATATCGCAACCAGCATCCGCTCCCTCCGCGTGAGAACCCTCCGGCTGTGGACTCCGTGTCCGTCTGATCTTTTTCCCACTCCGGTTGACAATTATCTCCGGTTTGCGTCACAATGACGCAAAAGTATGCGTCATTGTGACGCAAACTAAAGCGTGCGAACTGGAGAGCCATTATGCCCAACGGATCGACCGGCCCCCAAGAAAAGACTCCACACCAGCTCTACGAGCACCTGGCGCAACTCGACAGTGGCTATACACTGGACGCTTGCACACAATACGCGGCCTGGATTCATGAGATTCACGAGATGAAACGTCGGCATAACGCCGTCATACTGGCGCACAATTACCAACGCCCGGAGATTTTTGAGGTCGCTGACGTGATAGGTGATTCCCTCGAATTGGCCCGCCAGTCAAAACAGGTTGCGTCTGATGTCGTTGTCTTTTGTGGTGTGCATTTTATGGCCGAGACGGCCAAGATTGTGAATCCGGAGCGAATGGTGCTCCTGCCTGACTTGCAGGCCGGCTGCTCTCTGGCCGAGAGCATCACGGGGGAGGCGTTGGCTGATCGGAAGGAAGAACTGCGCCAAGTCTATCCCGATCTCCAGGTGGTTTGTTACGTCAACACGACCGCGGATGTCAAAGCCGAATCCGATGTGTGTTGCACCTCGTCGAACGCGATCCAAGTGGTAGAAGCCCTCGACACCGAGAATATTCTCTTTGTGCCTGATGAGAATCTGGCCCGTTATGTCCAGAACGAAACCAGTAAGAATATTATTGCCTGGCAGGGCAACTGCTACGTCCATCATCAGATCACGCCGGAACAGATTCAAGAGGTACGGGACAAACTCCCGCAGGTAAAAGTGCTCGTCCATCCCGAGTGCCGGGAAGATGTGCTCGCCCTGGCGGATGCCGTGCTCTCAACGAGTGCCATGATGCGCTACGCTAAAGAAAGTCCGGCCCAGGAGTTTCTGATCGTTACGGAGTGCGGTCTGTCGGACCGCTTGCTGTTGGAAGTCCCGGAGAAGAAATTCTACAAGAGCTGCAAGCTGTGCGCCTATATGAAAATGATTACGCTCGAAGGGGTGCGGGACTCTCTGCGTGACGGACGTTTTGAGATTACGCTCCCGGAAGAGACCCGGATCGGTGCCCAGCGTTCACTTGACCGTATGCTGGCACTCAATGCATAGTATGCTCCTGTGGGCAGAGCAAACGAGGGCCAGCGCAGCGCAAAACAAATTCATCCGCGTGTAGCCGTTGATGCGGTGCTCTTTACCCTTACCCAGGGAGCCCTCCGCACGCTGCTGGTGAAAATTAAGAAGGGTGGGTTCGCGGACCGCTGGGCGTTCCCCGGTGGTCTGGTTCAGTTGGACGAATCGCTCGATGCCGCGGCCCAGCGCGAGCTGTATGAAAAAACAGGCGTGCAGGACCTCTACCTGGAGCAATTGTATACGTTTGGCAGTGCGACCCGAGACCCCTCCGCACGAACCGTATCGGTCGCGTATTTTGCCCTCATCCCGCCGCTCGCGCAGACTCTCCATCTCGGGGAAAAATATGCGGACATTGCCTGGTTCCCGGTGCATGATCTGCCTGAGCTTGCCTACGACCATAACGCCATAGCGGAATATGCGCTGCAACGGCTCCAGAGCAAATTGGGCTACGCGAATATCGTCTACAGCCTCCTGCCGCAGGAATTTACGGTTGCGGAGCTACAGGGGGTCTATGAAATCATCCTCGATCGTCAGCTGGATCGTCGCAATTTCAGACGAAAAATTATCAGCTCCGGTCTGCTCAAGCCCCTCTTGAAAACACGGCGAGGCGCGCATCGACCGGCCCAACTCTATACGTTTTCCCGGCGCCAGCCCATGCAGCTTGACGTGCTATAACCGCATATGAGAGCCGGCTGCTGCGTGGTAGGGCCGGGTAGCGATGTATGCTAGCGTGAGGGTCGGCTCACTGACCGAAAGGGGATGGTACGCATGGTCATCCGCATCGTAGGCGCCCTCATTCTCGTCTTGGGGCCTGGTGCCGTGCTCATTACACCGGAGCCTGCATCCGCTCTTCCGGGGCGAGAACTATCCGGCTGGTGAAGCCGTGCCCGCCTGATCCTACTCACACTCCCTCCGTTTCCTTCCTGCTTCTCTCGCTCAAGCGGGAGGAGCACTATCGAACCATTTCCTCCACCCAGCGACGGGGCCGCCCACTGGAAGACTCCGTGGTAAAATCGGGTGCGCCGGGAGCGGAAAAAGGGGCGATCCGTACCGCTATTGTGCTGTTCCCGAGGGTCCCGAAAACATAGCAGTTTCGGCCGTATGCCGGGAACAGCAACTGTCCAGCGATTCCAAAGGGTTAGACCTTGAAAAAAAGCTGTTCCGCTGTTCCCGACCTCTAATGGGGAACAGAAAGAACAGAAAAGATGACCATCTCAGAATAGGGGGAACGCTCGCGGTAACCCCCCTATAATCACATCAGGGTCGATGATTGTGATCTGTTGACGCAAGAGGTCCCGGTCTCTCTGCGTAGTGGCTCGGATGCGGTTAATGCTGAGCATCCATTAGCTTAGCCAAACGAACGAGAGTGGCGGGAGCCGGGTGTAGGATTGGAACCCGTATTGAGACAGCTTTCCAATCTTTCGTAATCGCCCAGGTGAGCCCGCATCAGACTTTTCCACAGTTTGCCATGATTCGGCACGGAGAAATGCAGAAGCTCATGGACGATGACATAATCCCACAGTGCCTCGTCAAGATCGAGCAACTCGCGGTTGAAGTTCAGATGACCGTTCGTTGAGCAGGACGCCCACTTGTGGCGCATCGGACGAATGCCCAGCCAGACGATCTTCACGTCCAACTTCTCAGCCCAGTAATGGACGCGTTGCTTGAACTCCCGTTTGTGGTCGGTCGCCGTCATGGGTTAGCCTTGCCCGCTCCGTTCCAGCAAGGTGAACAGCTCATCGACCATCGCCGTCACCCGCTCAAGCTCCTCTGTCTCCGCGAAAATGGCAAAGGTCACCTCATTACGCAGTTCGCGGAGCGCATTCTCGCTGTGTTTCCAATTGGGGAAGTCAGAGAACGCTTGACGAATGTTGCGGCTGACCGCCTCCGCATTGTCGATCCCGGCATCCGACAGACTCCGATACACGAAATACGTCAGACCATCAAAGGACTTCTCCGTCTGTTCCTTTTTGCGCGCTTCGTTTTTGTCAACTTCCTTGAGGAGAGCTTCCAGGGCCTCAGCAGTGCTGGACTGACGGCTTTCAAAACTTTCCTGTACGGCCCGGGCGCGCTCGGCCATGGCGATCAGATACGGATCGCCGCTGCCTTCCTCCGCCACCTTCTCAATGCTTTTGATCAGGTTGATGACCTGGGTGCCGTCGCCGCCTTGTCGCTTCTTGATGAGCTCAACGGTGTCCGCATTGATTTCGATGAGTCCTTCGAGCGATTCCACGCCATAGGAACTCACCTGCTCCCGGACCAACAGCGCCGTTTTCCTTTGAAATTCCCGGTCGGCCTGAATCCGTCGTGTGTAAGCCTTTCGCACAACCTGGAAGATTGCGCTTAATGTTCCATACGTTTCCATGAACGGCCGCAGAAAGGCATCCGGCGAGATGATCTCATACAGCATCTCGATCTCTTTGTATTCCCGAAAGAACTCTTTCCGCCGCTCAGGAGCACGGAAGTGCTCAATCAGGATATCGACATCTTTGTCGTTAAAGGAGTGCTCGATGAGGCCGAGGTATGCCGGCGCTTTCTGCTCCATCTTGTTTCTGAAGAGCACCTTCAGAAGTGTGAGGTCTTTGACGATGGCGTTGATCTCATCGCTGTCGAAGGCGAGTGCCTTTTCGAGTTTGTCGAAGATACCGACGAAATCGAGGACAAAGCCGTGAGGTTTCACCATCCCCCGCGCCTCGTTTTCGTAGGGACGGTTCACCCGGGCGATGGCCTGGAGCAGGGTATGGTCGCGCATCGGCTTATCGAGATACATGGCGTAGAGCAGCGGCGCGTCAAAGCCGGTCAGCAGTTTCTCGGTCACGATGAGGATTTTCGGGTTCTGGTCGCGCTTGCCGAAGCGCTTGCGAATTTGCCGCTCCTGCTTCGGGTCAAGGTGAAATTTCTTCAGCAACGCGGAGTCGTTGTTGTTCTTGGTGTAAACGACCTCGGAATACTCGGGCGGGAGGAATTCGTCGAGGGCGTGTTTGTAGTAGGCGCAGGCTTCGCGGTCGACGCCGACGAGGAAAGCCTTGTAACCGAGCGGTTCGACGTTCTCCACGTAGTGTGTGGCCACATACTGCGCCACCTGCGTGATCCGCTCCTGACTCTTGAGGAAGTTCTTCAAATGAACCGCGCGCTCCAGAATCTTGTTGAGTTCTTCAATATCCGCCACCCCCTCGGCCTCGGCGAGGGAGAGAAACTCCGCGTCCAGGGTCTCGTGCGGGACGAGCATCCTGTTGGGGGCGAGTTGGTAGTAGAGCGGGAGCGTGGTGCCGTCCTCAATGCTGTCGGCAATGGAATACTTGTGCAGATAGCCCTGGTCATCCTCGCAGCCGAAGGTCTTGAAGGTGCCCTTGCCATAGACGGTCTTGTCCACCGGGGTGCCGGTGAAACCGATATAGGTGGCGGGCGTTCGGCAGACCGGCCATGAGGAAGTTGCCGAGATCGCCGCCGGTGGTGCGGTGGGCTTCGTCGATGAGGATGTAGATATTCGAGCGGGTGTTGAGGTCCGCCGGCATGTCGCGGAACTTGTGGATCATCGTGACGATGATGCCCCGATAGTCGTCCTTCAGTAACTGGTTGAGCTGCTCGATGCTGCCGGCGTGTTCCAGGTTGCCCAGGCCGAGTGCGGCCAGGTTCTTGAGCATCTGATCTTCCAGCTCGTTGCGGTCAATCATGAGGAGGACGGTCGGCTTGTCGGCCTCGGGCGCGCGGAAAAGTCGTTCTGCCGCTTTGATCATGGTGAAGGTCTTGCCGCTGCCCTGGGTGTGCCAAACGAGGCCACGGGTCCGGTCGGGGGCAAGGGCGCGTCCGACCGTGGCGTCCACCGCGCCGGTCTGGTGCTGGCGCAGAATGTATTTGTTCAGCTCCTCATCCTTCTCGGCAAAGATGATGTAGTCCTTCAGGAAGGCGAGCACCTGGGGGATGGCGCAGAAGCTCTTCACCTTGGCCTCCAGCTTGCCGGCCTCGGTATCCTTCCAGTTGAAGATGTTGCGCCGCACCGTGTTCCAGGTCGCCCCGTAGGAAAAACCGATGGCGTCGGTGGCAATAAAGAGTTGCTGGGAAATGAACAGCTCGGGGGTCTCGCGGTGGTAACGGCGAATCTGATCCACGCCAAGCGCTATCGCCTCGTCTTTGGTGGCGTTCTTGCATTCGATGACCAGCACGGGAATGCCGTTGATAAGAAAGACGACATCTTCCCGTGTACCATAATGGCCGTTGTGACAGGCCCACTCTTCGGTGACTTCGTACACGTTGCGCGTCGGGTCGTTGTAATCGATCAGGATCAGGTCACGCTCGCGGCCCTCCTCGGGGTCAAGGAACTTGCCCCGGTTGCGCAGGCGCTCGACGAATTCCCGGTTGCCGTAGATGTTGGTGTGAAGATGGCGGAACTGGCCGAGCAATGTGTCCTCGGTCTCGGTATAGCGCGGGTTGAATTCCCGCACTTTGGCGTCAAGCAGGTCGTTGAAGAAAAGCGACGAAGGAGAGGAGGCAGGAGTACACCCTCTCCTTTGCTCGGCTTGCTCGCGGGGTACAAATGTCCAACCAATAGCCTCGGCGTATGTGAGGATGCGGGCTTGGACGGTTTTGTGCTCGGAGGGGGTGGGCATGATTTATCCGGCCATTCGGTTAGCGATCTCGGCAATCTCAGCCTCGGTTAGGCGATCCAGAGTCCAACCCTTCGCGAACTTAGCAGTCTCCGACTTTGGAAGTTGTTCATCTGTAAGATCACGTATGCGAACCCGCGCTGGCATAGCTGCGCCTTCGCCGACAAAGATAGCCTCCTGCTGGGCGAGATTCGGCAAAGCCTTGGTCATTCCGGACAAGCCATCCGGCAAGAAACGAGAAACGTGTTGTTGATCCGCTGCATTCGTAAGCCTCAGAACGAGCCACGTGCCGCACTGAGAGATCACGGTGCTTTCAACATCGGCCGGCCTCTGACTAACCAGCATCAGACCAATACCGTATTTCCGCCCTTCACGAGCTATCCTTCGGATAGCCGTTTGAGCAGCCGCATACTCAGCCTCTCCTCTGTCGGGGACGTATCGGTGAGCTTCTTCACAAACAATGACAACCGGGTCGCGCTTTCGTTCGTCTGTGGTTTGATAGACTTTATACTGAAACAACAGTCGAGCCAGCATGGCAGCAAGAGGGCCGGCCACCTCATTTGGAAGGCCAGAAATATCAAGAATACGAATATCCTGATCGAGACCGCCCCCTCCTTGAGTTTGTCCGACCAATTGGGCAATTATGCGTCCAAGTGAGCAGCTTTGGTCAGTCCATTCCTCCATCATGAAATGAATCCGAGGATCACGTCTCAATACTGAAAGTTTATCCAGAATTGAGCGGAACCCTTCCTTAGAGAGATCCGTTGCAGATTTGGTTTTCGTTTTGTTTCCGGTTAGATTCACCCCTTGGGAGAATTTGATGTGATTCATCAGTTCTTTCATGGAGAAAGGTCGTGGCTTATCTCGATCAAATTCGGCAATTCGATCCACGCTAACACCAGCCTTTGGACGTGGAGCATCGGCATCCAAGCCGTCATTGGGAACATCTGCTCCATAATCAGAGGGAGCCGGATCCACGATACCTGCAGCCACCATCCGCGCATGAGTTAGAGCCTTGTAAATAATATTGTTCTGGGAAGTTGCTTCTTTCTCCGTTTTACCGATGGCGAGCAGCCGAAACTCATCGGCACTCATTAGCCAGTAGGGAAGGCTTATCAGAGAACCAGTCGTCTCTTCGTTTCCAAGGGGGTCGTAAGCACGATAAACGATCGCACGTTCCTTGAACGCGTGGCCGTATTCTCCGTGGGGATCAATGACGAGAATTCGCGGATGACAGACCGCATCGGGCTCCGGGGTGTGCTCCAACATGCTGTGAAGTAAGGCGGCAACTGCGCCAGACTTTCCCGAACCCGTTGAACCGAGTACCGCGCAATGCATGCCCAGCATTTTATCCACGTTTGCCCGGCAGACGGCATTGTCTGCTCCTACGTAATAAGCAAATGGAACGAGTGGGCTATATTCTCCGTCATTCTGCTGCCCTTCAGCTGCAGAGTAAATCTGAGTAGTCTCATCACGAGTGAGCAGATGCACGCTCTGGCGGGGCAGCGGATAGGTCGTAACACCCCGAACGAACCGCAGTTTTTGGTCAGCAGCGCTCCAAACACCCTCGGCAAACAATTCGACTTCCATGAGCCGCTGGTCGGCATCGGGTGAAATGGGCTTCGTAATCTCAAAAAGCTCCTCAGACCGCATTCGCAGGAGCGTTACAAACCCGAACACAAGGCGTCTTCCAAAATGGACTTTTACGATACTGCCAATCTGCCCGATGGGGTAAACTCGTCCCTCGTAAGTTCGGGTAAGCTCAGTGACGTCTCCCGATAGCTCTACCCGAATAGTAGTTCCTGACACCTCGACGATGTGTCCAATCTTCAGGTCGGAAATAAGATCAAACGTACTCATAGCGCGCAGGACTCCGCTCCACTGTTTAGCATTTTGGTGACGCCAGCAAACGTCCACCAATCTCGTTTTTCTCCGGTAGCCGGTGACGCATGAGGTCCGTCGGCGCTAACATACAAGCCATCCTCAGAGATGACATAGACCCGTTTACTCCACGGCTTTGTCCTCCACTTTTCAAGAGTCGGATTGAGTTTCTGGGTGAAGGCGAGAACCGTTGTTTTGTTCTCGGGGTGTTGAAGCGCCAGTTCAATCTCTCGATTAATGTGCTCGTCTCCAAAGCTGTATCCACAGGTTGCGAGAACATTCTCCTCCCGCGCCCCAAGTGATCGCCGAAGTAGATCAAATTGGGCCGCGAAGGGGTCCCGTTGGGTTTCGAGGTATTTGGTGGATTGCGGGTAAATAAGAACCCGAGAAATCTTGTTCGGATAGAGATCACCATCCCTGACTCGCCAGACTTGGTCACCTTCTCCCAAGTGCCAGTCGATCGACCCATGAAGTTTGATCACGTAGGCTCTCTCGCCGCGGTTTGGTTCTGCATCGCCATATCGATGGCTTCGATACGCGACTGCTCCGCCGGAGAATCCGTCCCAGTATGAGAAACCTCCAAGTGCAAGAGCATCTTCGAGGAGAGTGTCGTAGTTGGTGGTGAATAGCCTGACTGCTCTCCGGCGTTCCGCCACGCCGGCCTGGCTTCGATTGAAGAGCGCGTAAACGAATTCCGAATGATCCTTTATAACGATAATTCGGTTTTCGTGGGTTCCAACCTCCTCTGGCGTCTCGTCATCTTTCTTAGGCTTGTACCCCCAACGGATCGTTTCGGCGATCCAAGTTAGAACCCGCTGGTGAAGTCGGTCCAAGTCATCAACCGAAAGGGAGATGTCATCAAGTTTGACGGTTTTTTCCTTGGAACGGCCAGCGATTGCTTTGTGGTCACCGAGTTGGCTCAAAATGTGCTCAATGTGCGACTCGTCTGAAAGCTGGTTTTTGATGGATGCAAGCACCTTTAGATCGTTGGCCTCCCCACTTTCTTCCGCTCTCGCAAGCACACGGTCCGTAAGAGGCCGCATGAGCGGAATTCCCGCGTCGAGACTGATTCCTGCTCCAAATAGCCATGACTGGTTGCTCGCAGCCAAAAGATTGTCGAGTTGTGCGAGATTGTCTTTTGCCGTCGGATCCATGAGGTTTGTTTCCCTTTGAGGTTAGGTTGAAAGTTCAAAATTCTGAACGCGAATCTTCGCGTTCATCAGTTCGTGAAGGAGGGTGCGGAAGAGGTCTTGGAGCACACGATGTCTTTGCTTGACGAAATCGATTTTTCGCTGGGTCGAGTCGAGTATATTGGCGATCTCGTCCTGTTCATCCCGACTGGGCACGACGGTAGGAAGAGCGTTGACGGCACTTTTGTTGAACTTGGCGTTGATTGCGTAAGTCTGAAGTTTGACAAAAAACTCCGTTTCCCGGAGGTGATTGAAGTAGTAGAAGAGATAACGTCCATTAATTTTCTGGTACGGGCGAATGCGGAGGATGAAGGATGAGTGGACCCATTCCCCATCGAGGTCGAAGTAAGCAGTTTTGCCAACATGATATTTGCTCCCGCTACGCCAGTTGAAGAGGAGATCGCCTTTCCGGAGAATTGTAGCAATGTGGCGTTTCGACGTAAGCTCGAAGTAATTCAGCTTTTCGAGATCGAAACCGCCATCTAAAGTGATATTTTTGTTTGTGAGGATCGGTGTTCCTACCGGAGCAAGGTTGCTCGCTACAGCGGCTTGGATGCCGTAAATAACATCACCGGTTGTCTCTAACTCCACGACCTCCCAACTCTCGGGCACGGGGCCGATTTCGGTTTGTTTTTGGGGTTCGTTGCGGAGGCCCTCGGTGAAGAGCTTGTGCATGAGAGTCTTTTTCAGCTCGGTGGTGGTCTGAATGATCCGCTCCTGCGCTTCGATTGCCCGCTGCACCGTCGAAAGGATGTGCGCGATCTTCTTCTGCTCGGGGAGTGGGGGGAGGGCCATAGGCAGTTCGGCCAACTTTGAGCGGGAGAGGTTTGGAATCGTGGTGACATTGCCTCGACCGAAGTAGAGCTTCGCAATCTGGAAGGCATACCAAAACCAATAAAGAGCAAACTGTCCTTCGACGTGCTCGTTGATTGCACGGAGCCGATGAAGATGATTTTGATAGTAGCAGGCCTGAACCTCGCCATTCCAAAGCGCGGTTCGTCCTATGTCTCCTCCTTCACATGTGAGAAGATCGTTCGGCTGAAGTTCGAGCCGCGCCTCCTCCGTCTCGGTGAAGTTCATCTGGTCCAGGTCTGACAGCTCCAGTCGATTCCAAAAGACGTTCTTTGTTCGGAGGAACGGGTGCTGATTGTCGCCGTCCCGATTTTTCTTTGAGACCTGTTTTCCTTGTTGAATCTGGAACACAGAATCGACGCGACCGACTTTCCACGTCGATGGGAACTTGCCGATTTCGGTTTGTTGTAATTCCAAACTCATACCCCAATCTTCCCCAAAATCCCCCGCAATGCCTTGTCCGTCTCCCTGGCTTCAGCCTCTATAATATTCAGTTCCTCCACAATCTCCGCAAGCGGTCGGTAGGTCTCCGCGTCGCCGGTGTGGATGTAGCGGCTGGGGGAGATATCGCAGGTCAACCGTGCGGTAGGGCTATGCTCAGCGATTCAAGTTCTCCAGTTTACTTACCCATTCGTTGAAGAGCGGGCATGACTCGCGCATTCTATCAATTCCGATTTCCTGAGCTGTGTGGCGTCTTTTACGTTTTGACTCCTCGTAGCCAGGCCAATCACCCTTAATACCGAAGTAATCGACAAGCAACGTCAGCCAGGTTTCGCTTCTTTGCTTGAGATGGCGTTCAATGTCGTTTCTGGCCCGCGAAAAACGAACGTCACCGCCCTTCTGGCCGGGCTTCGTCAGGATAATCGGGGTAATGTAGACCTCTGTCCGCGCGAGATAGGGACCTAAAATATCTTGGACAAAGATTCTCTCGGTCGGGCCTTCAACCAGCGCTACCACCTCGGCGGTCCTACTCATAAACCGGCCCCCCCGAGATGACGTTTTTACTCCACAGTTCGCCCACGGAATAACTTTCAAGCCATGCTCGATAGTCCTCTTCGTTCAGGCGTTCAAACGTGGACGCGCCCCTTTTCCGGTTGACTACAACGACATCCTCAACCGAGAAGTTGTCGATGAGTGCCGGTGACTGTGTCGCCACGATGAGCTGGGTGCGCTTCGAGGCGTTTTGAATCAGCTCTGCCAAAATGCTGATTGCGGCAGGATGGAGTCCCAACTCCGGTTCGTCAATGATTAAGGAAGAGGGAGGGTCGGGTTGCAATAAGGCGGTTGCCAGACAGATAAACCGGATACTGCCGTCGGAGAAATGATACGGCTGCATCGGGTAATCCGAACCCTTGGCGCGCCAGGAAAGCGCCACCTTCTTTTTCGGTCCGAAGCTTTCTACGTCAAGGAGAAAATCATCGAGATAGGGAATCACCAATTTACAGGACTGGAGAATTTCTTGGTACGTTTCCTCGTCCCTTTTTTTGAGTCTCCGCAAGAATGGCGCAATATTCGAGGCATCGAAACGCAGAGTCTTGTTGTCTTGCACTATCTCTGCGTGCCGCATTGCCGCCGTCTCGCTCGTGTCGTGAAAATGATAGATTTTCCATGAAGCAATGGACTCATATACTGGCTTGCTGTATTGGGCGCCATGGGCCTTTTCTTTTGCCTCTTTCACAAGCAAGGGTTGTCCATCCGGACTGTCTCCTAGCTCCCACCATTTCGTCATCCCGTGCCCATAGTAACGAGCTTCGTCTGTCAGCGCACAACCTTCGGATGGGCCGGGTTCGATAGTGAAACGGTATCCGCGTGACCCGAAGCGCGTTTCAAACTTGAGACGTTTTGTGACCCTTCGTCCGTTAAAGAGAAGGTCGCTGATCCCCCCGCTGTCTCGAACGTAGTCATTCAGATTTCCGTTGATGAGCGCTTGCAGCAGACGGAAAAAGGCAATGAGGTTGCTTTTTCCCGTGCCATTGGCACCGATTAACATATTCAGGCTCTTGATCTCAAAATTTTCCAGCTCACGGATAGATTTGAATCCTCGTATCGTCAGTCTGTCTAAAGGGTCTCCCATATCAAAGTCCCCCGTTTGTTTGCTTATACCCCAATCTTCCCCAGAATCTGCCGCAATACCGTGTCCGTTTCCCGCGCCTCGGCTTCGATAACGTCGAGTTCGGCCACAATCTCCGCAAGCGGCCGGTAGGTCTCCGCGTCGCCGGTGTGAATGTAGCGGCTGGGGGAGATGTTGTAGTCGTTTTTCTTCAACTCCGCATGATCGACAACGCGGCTGAGTTTTTCCTCTTCCTGCCACCCTATCAGGGTGTCGGCGATGCGAGCGATGCCCTCGGGCGGGATGAAGTTCTTGGGGTCGCCCTTCTCGAAGACCTGGCTGGCATTAACGAGAAAGACTTTGCCCTGCCGGGCTTTTGGCTTGGCCTTGTTGAGGAACAGGACGATGCCTGGGGCTGTGGTGTTGTAGAAGAGGTTTTCGGGCAGATAGAGGACGCTCTCGATGAGGTCCTGCTCAACAAACCATTGGCGGACGGTTTTTTCCTTGTTGGTGCCGGCATTGCCCGAGCCTCGGGAGGCGGCCCCGGTGTCGAGGACGACTGCGGCGCGACCCTCGGCATTGAGGCTGGCGTGCATGTGCTGGACCCAACCCCAGTCGGCGGAAGATTTTCCGGGGAAACCGGGAGGGAAGCGGTCGAGTTCGTCATTGTCGTAGTCGGCCTCGATGTACCAGTCCTGGTTCCACATGGGATTGGCGACGACGCGGTCGAAAGTGCGGAGCTTACCGTTTTTTTCGGCGCGGAACTTGGGGTTCTTGAAGGTGTCGCCGATCTCGATCTGGCCCTCCATGTCGTGGATGATCATATTCATGTTGGCCATGGCCCAGGTCTCGGGGATGTATTCCTGGCCGAACAGTTTGAGAGGCGGGTATTGCGTCTTGTCGGCGGCTGTCATTTTCGCTTCCATGGCGAGCTCACACTTGATGAGGAGGCCGCCGGAGCCGCAGGTGGGGTCGTAGATTTCCATGCCCGGATCAGGCACGAGAACGCGGGCTATGATCTCGCCGACTTCGCCGGGAGTGTAGAACTCGCCGGCACTCTGGCCGCTGCCCTCGGCGAATTTGCGGATCAGGTATTCGTAGCTCTTGCCGATGATGTCGGCCTCGACATCCTCAAGCCCGAGGCGCTTGGTGCTGATGGCCTCAATGAGGTTGGAGAGGCGGTCGTCGTCGAGGTCGCGCTGGCCGTGGGTGGTCGCGTTGAAGTCAACACGGTCGATGATGCCCTGTAGGGGCGGGTTTTCCTTGGCGATGGCCCGCATATGGGTGGTGACGCCTTCGCCGATCTTGTCCGAGAGCTTGCGAATGACGGACCAGACCGGTTGTTCGGGGTCGTCCGGCATGAGGGGGAGGTAGAAGCGGACAAGCTTGTGGTCGGCCCCGGCGAGCAGAAAGGCTTTCTTCCGCGAGCCGACCTTGGCGGCGATGCGATTCAGTTCATCATCAAAGACATCGCACAGGCGTTTGGTGAAGATGAGGGGTAGGATGTAGTCTTTGTATTTTGGGGCATCCTTGGCCCCACGGATGGAGCAGGCGGCGTCCCATATCCAGGATTCCAGGGATTTGAAGTGGGCCAAGAAGAACCTCCGGTATCAGTTGCTTGAGACGCCAGGCTGCCGTGGCAGGCAGCGGCTGGCTTGGGTCTCCTGACTTCCTTTCAGGTAACATTTCAACGGCCTGTAGTCGAATTTGAGGCGACCAAGGTGATGAAGCGGACACTCCCATTGATAACCGTCTCTGGTTTGCCTCGATAGTACGCAAACCAAAACGCGTCAAATCGACCGACTCGACTCTATGCGCTTCCCCAGCGCCGGCCCATACTGTAGAGCCGTCCGGGAGAGCAGGGCTTGGTAGTGGTTCAGTTTGCATGTCCCCCTCACCCCAGCCCTCTCCCTACCAGGGGAGAGGGAGCAGATTTTCCCTCCCCCCGCTGAGGGGGAGGGCCAGGGAGGGGGGGGGGGTCCGCCTCAGCGGGGCAGGGCAGGCGGCCGCCCCGCCGGGGGGGGGGGGGGGGGGGGGGGGGGGGGGGGGGGGGGCGCTCCGCCTCAGCGGGCAAGAGCGATGTGAAACTGAACCACGACCCAGGGCTCTGTGTGGTTGGGCCAAGTAGCGATGTATGGTAGCGTGAGGGTCGGCTCACTGACCGAAAGGAGATGGTACGCATGGTCATCCGTATCGTAGGCGCTCTCATTCTCGTCTTGGGGCTTGGTACAGTGCTCGCTGCACCAGGGCACTCTCCGGCTATTGTCTTGGCCGAGACGAATCTGACTGCCGAAACCACGCCTGGATCAGAAAAGAAACCATCAGTAACCCCGCTCTCAACCCATACCAGTCTGCCTGCGACCTTATCGCCAGACTTGTTCAGCGGAGCAGTCAGAGACGGTTACGTCATTGCCCAAACCATCCCGGACGTGCTGGCCGGGCTGCACTGCTACTGTGGCTGTGACCGGTCCATGGGGCACGGCAACCTCCTGGATTGCTTTGTGGATGATCACGCCGCTGGCTGAATGCACTGTTTGCACGAAGCGCAGGATGCGCTGACATTATTTGAAGCAGGGGCCCCGCCGGAAGTCATCCGGGATTTTATTGATCAGAAGTACGGCAATTAGGGCAGGGCGCGGCCTACGCGTCCTTGAGATAAAAACGAACGCCACACACCTCCACCTGATCGTCCGACACCCGGCGCCCACGCTGCTCTGCCGTGGTCAGGAGCCCCTGGATATCAGTAACAACTATATCCACTCCGCCCAAACCATCTCCGCGCCCATCCGTGGCCTCAACAAACCGTACGTCGGCATTCTCCAGCGGAAAGCTCAGGCGACCGTGATCGTCCTGCTGGAGTGGGATGCCGGCGATGTCTGCCCACCGCTGGGCCATTGATTGCGGGTCGTGGGACTGCAACTCAACCGCTGAATAGCGGCTGACCACATCCGTCCGCCGGGCGGTGTCCCAGCCATCCCCGCCAGCGGGTTCCCAGTGCCCTTCAGGTTCATTCTTCGGGTCCCAGTCGAGTTCAAAGAAGGCGCCCCCCGTGTCGCCAGGGTGGAGCTGCATACACTGAAAGCCGTGAATATCCTGCTCCCAGGCAATACGGACGCCAAGCTCCTGAGCCCGGGCCTTGCGCGCCTGTTGCGTTTCGCGGCGATCGCACTGGCAAATGACCATATAGCCGCCGTTGCCGTTGCGACGTTGCAGAAAGCGACCGGCCGCGGTGTTGTCTTTCGTCGGTGCGACGACCTCAAAAAAGTTTGAGCCGATTGGAAAGAGGGAGTTCTCTAAGCCGAAAACGCCTACGCCTTCATCAACAAAACACACCTCAAGGCCGAATATGGCTGTGAGATCCTCGACCACAGGTGCGAGCTTGTCCGCAACGAAACAGATCTGTCGTAACCGTATAGTCATCACTCTCTCCTCTCAGGTGGTAGCGTATTTCCGACTCCGGTTCTGGTATCGGAACTCTGTGTGCATTTCTACCTGTCTGGCGCTTGCTCGGGCTGCGGGAAGTATTGTAACGTTGGACCTCGGATCACAAGGAGGCCCAATGGCTCAAGCTGAACGTGGCAGTGTACTCACGGTCTTTGCCGTCCTGTTTGCTATTCTGGCAATATCAAATTTTCTGAAACCCCTCCAGATTAATGAAACGACCGGCTTTGTGCTCTTCGGTTCCCGGCTGTCCGGGATGCCCAACGTGATAGCCGGCATCGTGGCCGGCCTCTATTTGCTCGTCTACGCCTACGGCATCTGGCAGATGAAACGTTTCGTCGTGGGCATGGCGCATGCGTATGCGCTGTACGTTATCCTGAACCTCTTGCTCTTTATGTACCGCGATACCCCAGAGGCTAATCAGTTGGGTCTCTTCTACCTCCTCTACTCCATTGTTGGGGTGGGTGTCTCCCTGGGATCGGCCATCATCCTGACGAAGCGCAAGACCGAACTCGGGTAGGGACCGACTGGCCTGAGATAAAAAGGAATCTTCGACTAGTATTCTCACTCTTTGTCCGGTATGCTGAGGTTGTATAGCACGAGAACGAACCGCGAGCAGGTCTCTTTTCCTTTGTAAGAAATCCCGCTCAGAAGCGGGTCTCTGGTTGCCCAGACCCGAGTTCCACGTTTCCCAGGTTCTGTCCAATAACACGGTGCGCTGATGCTTTGTCCGCGCCCATATTCGTCCGCGCCGCTGGGCCGCACGGAGAAAGAGATGGTCCTTTGACAACAGAGAGTATACAGAACGATCCTGCCGATTGTTCAGAGTTTTCCGAGCTAGGGCTCATACCCGAGCTCTTACGCGCCCTTGAAGATGTCCAATACGAAACCCCAACCCCGATTCAATCCCAAGCGATTCCGGTTGCCCTGAGCGGCAAAGATATGCTCGCTTGTGCCCAGACCGGGACGGGCAAGACGGCCGGATTTATCCTGCCTATCCTGCAACGTTTTACCCACGCAGAGTCGAAAACAGTCCGGGCTTTGGTGCTGACCCCGACGCGCGAACTCGCCGTCCAGATAGGGGAGAGTGCCCGAACCTACGGAAAACACGTGCCGGTTCGCTCAACCGTGGTCTATGGTGGTGTCGGGCTCGGCCCGCAAGCCGACCGGCTGCGGCGCGGGGTGGAACTGCTCATCGCAACCCCCGGACGCCTGCTCGATCACTTGAATCGGGGCAACGTCCGGCTTGCTGACGTCGAGGTACTCGTCCTGGACGAAGCCGACCGTATGCTGGATATGGGCTTTCTGCCCGATGTCCGGCGTATCCTGGCCACATTGCCTAAAACGCGCCAAACGCTCTTGTTTTCCGCAACCATGCCACAGGAGATTGAGCGTCTGGCCCAGGACACCTTGAGAGAGCCTGAGGTGATTGATGTCGGGCGACGGGCGACGCCGGTTGCGACGCTGCGCCACGTGCTCTATCTGGTGGAAGCCGAACGCAAAAACGATCTGTTATCCTATCTCCTCCAGCACGGCAGCCTCAAACACGTTCTGATCTTTACGCGGACCAAGGTTCGTGCGGAACGCCTATCCAAGCGTCTGTCCCAGACGAACCGCCGGGTCGCCGCCCTGCATGGCGATAAGAGCCAGCGCGTTCGTACCCAAGTGCTGAATGATTTTAAGAGCGGAAAGGTTGATGTCCTGGTTGCAACCGATGTGGCCGCGCGTGGCCTTGACGTCGAGGGCATTTCCCATGTGGTGAATTTTGACGTTCCCAATCGAGCGGAAGATTACGTCCACCGCATCGGCCGGACCGCCCGCGCCATGGCGACCGGAGAGGCACTCACCTTTGCCTCGTCCGAAGAGGTCGAAGCCGTGCGCGCTATCGAGAGCCTGTTGGGCAAAGAGGTCCCCCGCAAGATGATCAAGGGGTTTGAACCCACGCATTTCACCCTCCGCCGCTTTGCGAAGCCGGAGGCTTCGCGTGGGGCGCGTATTGCCAGCGGTGCTATTCGACACTTTAGTCCGGGCAGGCGGCGGAAGAGCGCGTAAAGGCGCTGAGCAGGTGGGTGATAAAGGCGCTCACTCAGGAGGCGCTACACGCAGGGAGTGGGAAGATGATTCCCTGTGTTCTTTCGGCCCGACATAACGCTGTGGGTGGTGTGAGATCAATGGGGCAGGCCACGGACCGTGGCCTGCTGTCCGTACTTTAGCCGCGCTCGACAAACTCCAGAATATTACCTTCGGGGTCCCTGATCATGGCGATCCGGGTACCGGGACGGATTTCGGTTTCGGGGATGGTGAACTCCGCACCCTTGTCCTTGAGGGCGGCACATAGGCCGCTCAGGTCTTTAATGACAAAGGTGAGATAGCCGATACCCAGGCGCTTGCCAAAACCGTTTGGTGCGGCCGGCGGGACCTCTTTGGGGTCCATGAGCTTGATATCACTCGTGCCGTGCCGGAAGCGATGGATGGTGCCAAATGCGGTCGGTACTTCCTCGGTCTTTTCCAGACCCAGCGTGCCCTGGTAAAAATCGAGCATGGTGCTGATGTCTTTGACAAAAATACCAACGTCAATTGAATCTTTTGCGGGTTGTAGCACGGGAAACTCCTTTTCGTGATCTTCTATCCACGGGCGCCTTTGAGATCGATCAGCTCGACCTTGTAGCCATTGGGGTCTTCAATAAACGCGATCACCGCGCCGCCGTGCGCCATCGGGCCGGGCTCGCGGACGACGTTGATGCCTTTCCCCTTGAGTTCGTCGCAGGTCTGATAGATATCATCCACGCCGATCGCCAAATGCCCAAAGGCGTTCCCCTGGTCATAGCTCGAGGTACCCCAGTTATGCGTCAGTTCGACGACGGTGCTGTTCTTTTCGTCGCCGTAGCCGACAAAGGCCAGGGTAAATTCACCGCCCGGATAGTCCTGTTTGCGCAGCAGCTTCATGCCCAGCCCGTCGCAGTAGAATTTGAGTGATTCGTCCAAATCGTTGACCCGGATCATGGTGTGTAAGAACTCCATACTTTGCCCTCCTCGTATTCCTGAGATTCGCTCGTACCTGCTCCTGCTTCCCCTATCCGGTTGTGACTCCGACTGTCAAGCAAGACCATCGCCGATCATTTGAAAAATTGCGTGCTCTATCCGGGTCGCCTCGGCTTCGGAGACGTGTGCCTCGTACACCGGAAAAAGATCGCGTTCTTCGCATCGAATATGCTGTTCCAAGAGTGTCCCGAATGACGCCAGTAATTCCGTCAACTGCGACCCGTCAGGAGACTGCCGGGCGATGTGGTGCACCAATTCCCGCATGGCCGTATGTTCTTGAATGAGCCGGTCGAGCAGGGCGGACGCTTGAGGCTGCATGGCCCGAATCGATGGAAAGAGGATATCGGTTTCTGCAGCAAAATGGGATGCCAAACCGCTCTTGAAAAAGTGCACCGTATCAGCCGCCTGCTCTTGCGGACTGTCGTGTGGCCGGCGCGTTTTGGGTAGCCCGTGTTTGATGCGGAACGCGAGAAGAAGGCCGTGATGATGCTCCCGTGAGAGGGGGACCAGGCTGGGATGACGCTTGGGCATTACACGTCTACGTCTTCGACCTTGGGCGCCCGCTCCATGATAAAGTTGAAGCGCGGCTGGACATCTTTGCCCATCAGCGTTTGGATGGCTTTTTTCGTTCGCTCGTCGTCGTGATTAGAGACCTGGAGCAAGGTACGCGTGCGCGGGTCGAGGGTCGTTTCCTTGAGAGTATGCGGATTCATCTCGCCTAAGCCCTTAAAACGCTGAACCTGGGCCTTGCCGGCATGCCCATTTTGTTGGGTCAGCAGGCGTTCCTTGGCCGTGTCATCGTCCGCCCAATGAACTTCCTTGCCGACCTCGATTTTATACAGCGGCGGCTTGGCAATATAGACACAGCCGGCCTGAATCAGCTCGGGCAGGTGACGGTAGAAAAAGGTCAGCAGGAGCGTACAAATGTGGTTACCGTCCGAGTCGGCGTCCATCAACAGGCAGATTTTGTGATAGCGGAGCTTGGACAGATCAAACGTCTTGCCCACGCCGCAGCCCAAGGCCGACACCAGATCGTTTAATTCTTTATTGGTCAGGATTTTATTGAGTGAGGCCTGTTCCGTATTCAAAACCTTGCCGCGCAGCGGCAGGATGGCCTGAAATCCCCGGTCGCGGCCCTGCTTGGCCGAGCCGCCGGCAGAATCGCCCTCAACAATGAAGAGTTCGCTTTTCGCCGGGCTGGTTGAGGAACAGTCGGCCAGCTTGCCGGGCAGGTTCAGACGATGGGAAACCGACCCCTTACTCCGTACGCTTTCCAATGCTGCGCGCGAGGCCGTGCGTGCTCGGGCCGCCAATATCACCCGCTGGGCAATCGTCTCCGCCTGGGAGCGATTGTTGAGCAGAAAATTTTCCAAAGAGGTTCGGACCAGGTTGTCGACTTGCGCTGTTGTTTCCGGGTTGCCGAGCTTTTCTTTGGTCTGACCCTGAAACTGTGGCTGTTTGAGATACAGGCTGAGGATGGCGACCAGCCCTTCGCGGGTGTCGTCGGCGGTAATATTCATCCCTTTGGGCGTCAGGTTGTTGACGTTGATGTAATTACGAACCGCCTTGACAATGGCGGTCTTTAAGCCGGCTTCATGCGTCCCGCCGAAGGGCGTGGGAATGCCATTCACAAACGAGTGGATGCGCTCTTCCGGTGATTCCGTCCAGGTCAGTACGCACTCCAGGGGAGGTGCGGTGTCGCGTTCGATATGGAAGACATCCTGAATAACCGCCTTTTTGTCGCCGTCGGCGAGCAGCTTGCGGAGATAGGCTTTGAGACCGTCTTTATACAGGAACTGCTGCGTTTGCCCGACTGTCTCGTTCCGAAAGACGAGCATCAGCCCTTTATGCAGATAGGCTTTGGCTTCCAATCTTTCGGCAATGCGCTCGGGTGTGAAGGTAATAGACGGAAAAATATCAGGGTCGGGATGAAAGGTGAGGGTGGTGCCATGTCCGCGCGCCGCGCCGATTTGTTTGAGTGGTCTTGTGGCCTTGCCGCGGCGAAAGCACTGCTCCCACTCCACTCCATCCCGGCGGATACGGGCCTGCATATGGTCGGCCAGCGCATTGACGACGGAAGCTCCCACGCCGTGCAGCCCGCCGGAATGGGCGTAATTCTGGTCGCCGAATTTCCCGCCGGCATGCAGGGTGGTCAGAATCAGTTCCAGCGCGGGCTTCTTGAACTGCGGATGCAGGTCTACCGGAATACCGCGGCCGTTGTCGGCCACGGTGACGGTCGAGCCATCCTTATGCAGGCTCACCTCAATGCGGTTGGCATGGCCGTTCATGGCTTCATCCACCGCGTTGTCGAGGAGTTCCCAGACGAGGTGATGCAGCCCCGTGCTATCAACCCCACCGATATACATGCCGGGCCGTTTGCGAACCGGGTCGAGACCCTCAAGAACGGTAATATCTTTTGCCGTATAGGCTTGCTTTTGTACTGCCATATTACGCCTCAGCCTCCTCCACTCCGCCATTTGCGCCGCGCCGGGTGCCGTTTTGCTGCACCCCAACCAGCACCGATCGTTTGACCACCCGCCGGCCCTTTCCGGCCCGTTTACCTAACGGAATCTCCCGCAGTGGGATTTTCCGCTCTTTCCCGCCTGTATTGATAACCGTCACACCTGCGCCGGGTTCGCTTGTGACCGCCCCAACCAAACGATCGTCTTGCTCCAGGCGCATGAGAATAACTCCGCGTCCGGCTCCGGATAATTCGGTAATATCTTCGGTTGGAAAAGCCAGGATATATCCGGTCGCAGTGGCACACACCGTTCGGCCGCTACGCGCCGGCTGAACGGTAATGACTTCGTCGTCTGCGGACAAACGGGCGATTTTTCTCCCGTTCCGGGTGGTTTCTTCGACATTAGGTTCAAAACGAAACCCCAGGCCCTTGGCCGTCGCCAGGAGCAGGGCCGGTCCCCGCTCGCCGGCCGGCTGGGGGGAGGCAGGGGGGGTGAATAGGTCGGTCTGGTCTGGTCTGGCCGCTCCCGCTCCATTCTGTTGGGCCGGGCTCTCCGGCGGGCGGTCGTGGATAAGACGAACTGTCACAATCTGCTCGCCATCCTGAAAATTGAACAGGGTCTGGATGGGTTCTCCATAGCCGGTGGTCGCCGGCACGGTATTAATGCGTATGACGTAGAGCATACCCCGGTTGGTGAAAACGGCCAGGCGATCACGGGTTGTACCCTGAAGAACGGCCTTGATGTCGTCACCTTCGCGTAGCCGGGTGCTGGTTGGGTCCTTGAGTTCTCTGACCCGCTTAATCCAGCCATCCCGGCTGAGGACGACCGTAGCTTCTTCATGGACGATATAGGCGTCGGGGTCGTAATTGAGCTGTTCGCCCGAACGCAGGGCCGTCCGGCGTCGGTCGCCATACTGCTTGCCCAGCGCTTCCAGTTCGTCCCGTATGATCGTCCAGCGCTGGCCTTCACTACTCAGCAACCGGCGCAACTCCTGGGCGCGGGCTTCTTTCCCCCGGCGTTCGGTCTGAATTTTTTCGACTTCCAGGCGGGCGAGCTGGTAGAGGCGAATATCGAGAATGGCGTCGGCCTGGACCTCGGTCAATTGAAAACTCTGCTGGAGTTTTTCCCGCGCGTCCTTGCGGGAGGCCGCATTCCGGATGAGGCGGATGACGGTGTCGAGCTGGTCGGCAATGAGGGCCAGACCGGCAAGAATATGCAGGCGGGTTTCCAACTCGTCTAACTCATGCTCAAAGCGTTTGGTGACCACCGTAAAACGGAAGTCCAGAAAGTGCCGGCACAGGTCGGACAGGGTGGCGCGCAGGGGTTGACCGACTTCCGGGTTGCCGGTTGGAACCAGACAGGTCAGGTTGACCGAAAAGGAGGTTTGCAGCGACGTATGCCGACATAAATACGCCATGGCGAGTTCGTCCGAGGTGTTGCCTTTGAGCTCAAGGACAATGCGGATGTCGTCGGTCGATTCGTCCCGGACATCGACGATCTGCGGGATTTTCCGGCTGCTGACGAATTCGGCGATCTTTTCCACCAGTTGGGCCTTGTTGACGGTATACGGCAGGGAGGTAATGACAACCTGACGCTTGCCGCGCGGCAGGTTCTCGATCTTCCATTCCCCGCGCAATTTGATCGTTCCCTGGCCCTTTTCATACATCTCGCGCAGCTCGCGCTTGCCGGCCAGGATTTCCCCTCCGGTTGGAAAATCCGGGCCTTTGATATATTTGAGCAATCCCGCGCTGGTCAGCGTCGGGTCATCAATCAGGGCCAGCAGGGCCTTGATGACTTCCGTAAAATTATGGGGCGGAATGCTGGTGGCCATGCCAACCGCAATGCCGCTGGCGCCGTTGAGCAGGAGTTGGGGAATGCCGGACGGCAGGACGACCGGCTCATCCAGGGTGGCGTCATAGTTGGGGCGATAGGGGATGGTTGCGCCGCGCAGGTCGCGGAACAGCTCTTCAGACAGGGGTGCGAGCTTGGCTTCGGTGTAGCGCATGGCCGCCGCGCTATCGCCGTCGAGCGAGCCGAAATTGCCTTCTCCCTGTACCAGCGGATAGCGGAGCGAGAACGGCTGTGCCAAGCGCACCATGGCCTCATAGGCGGCCTGGTCTCCATGTGGATGGTATTTGCCCAGGACCTCACCCACCACCGCTGCGGATTTGCGCGGCCGGGCATCGCCTCCGAGCCGCAGGTTTTGGTGCATGGCGTACAGCAGCCGGCGCTGGACCGGCTTGAGACCGTCACGGATGTCGGGTAGTGCCCGCGAGGTAATCACGCTCAGGGCGTAATTCAGATAGCGCGCTTCCGCTTCAGCCCCGAGGTCTGTGGTCAGGATTTGTTCCGCCACCGCCGCTTTCTTCATACATCCACCTCCACCCGTCGGATTATAGGCGAAGTCACGCTTGGTTCCAACGACCGAGGGAACGGCCGCTCACCCAGTGCCTATTCTTGCAAAGGACCAAAAAACTCCCGGGCCTGAGCAATCACAAAATCCGGCTTTTCTTCCGCAATAAAGTGACCGCACTCTTCGACCTGGCCACCTTCGACGTTGTCCGCCACGCCTTGCCAGATCGGCACAAGATCACCCAGGAAGGTCTGGCCGCCCCAGGCTCGGACAGGCATCTTGAGTTTTTCCGTGCATGAACTCAGGTTCTCCAGATCTTCATTGATGCCCGTGCGGTAATACTGGAACCCGGCGCGCAGCGCCCCTGGTGCGGAATAGACCCGGACGTATTCGGCCACATCCTCGTCTGTGAACACCTTTGGGCTATAATTGTACACGGTTGAATTATAGAAATGCCGTAAATAGGTTTCGACATTATTGCTGACCAGCTTTTCGGCCAGGTCGGGCATGCCGGCGTGAAAGAAGACGTGCCACAGCCGCTGGGCAACCCCGATGTCCATCTTTTCGCCCTTGCGACCCAGACCCGGAATCATATCCAGGATCATCAGCCGCTCGACCATCTCCGGGTGATCGTAAGCCAGGTAGTAGGTGACCGCGCCACCCCAGTCATGGCCGGTCAGGCCGATTTTCTCAAAGCCGAGTGATGTAACGAGTTCATATACATCCGAGGCCAGGGTGCGTTTGTCATAGCCGCTCAGCGGGCGCTCGGAATCTCCCAAGCCTCGCAAGTCGGGCGTGATGACCGTGAACTGCTCCGACAACGGACCGATGATCTTGTGCCACTCATAGCTGCTCTGCGGCCAGCCGTGAACAAAAACCAGGGGGTAGCCTGATCCGGCAATCACATAGTGCATCCGAAAGCCGTTGACCGTTGCCACATGATGGGTGCCTGTGTCTGTCATACTTGTACTCCTTTTATTTCTGTTTTGTATCCGAAGCCCGGAACGGACAGCAAGAGGAGTGGGGCTGCTGCTGTCCGTTCCGTGTGATAATGAGCGAGCTATGGAGACGCCGGTTTTTCTGCGCGCCTGCCGGGGAGAGCCAACCCCGTACACCCCTGTCTGGCTCATGCGACAGGCCGGGCGGTATATGGCCGAATACCGGGCGTTGCGCGAACGTGTGCCCTTTCTCGAATTGTGCAAGACGCCTGACCTGGCCGCGCAGGTAACGCTTGAAGCGGTTGAACGCCTGGGCGTGGATGCTGCCATTCTCTTTTCGGATATCCTCCTCATTGTTGAACCCATGGGCGTTGGACTGGAATTTTCCGCAGGCGACGGCCCCGTGATTCATCGCCCGGTTCGTTCGGGCCAAGATATTGGCGCTCTGCGTGAGGTGCCGCCCGAAGAATCCGTCCCCTTTGTATTTGAAACAGTCCGCAAGATTCGCGGCGGCTTACCCAGCGACATCCCTCTGATCGGCTTCTCGGGCGCGCCCTTCACCCTGGCGTCGTATTTGATTGAGGGCGGCGCGTCACGTCAGTATCTGGAAACCAAGCGCCTCATGTATCAGGACTCCGGGGCCTGGAACGCGCTGATGGATCAATTGGTGCGTGCTGTCACCGCTTATGTAAATGCTCAGATTACGGCCGGTGCGCAGGCCATTCAGCTCTTCGATTCCTGGGTTGGCTGTCTGGCCCCCCAGGACTATCGAACCTTTTTGTTGCCCCATATGCAGACGCTCATCCAAGGAGTGACGCCGGGTGTTCCCCTCATTCATTTCGGCACGGGCACGTCCGGCCTGCTGGAACTGCTGGCCGAAGCGGGTGGGGATGTGATTGGGGTGGACTGGCGGGTCGATCTTGATGTGGCCTGGGAGCGGATCGGTGCAGACCGAGCCGTCCAGGGCAATCTTGATCCATTGGCTCTTTTTGCTCCTCTGGATACCTTACGCCAACAGGTGCAACGTATTCTGGATCAGGCCGGGGGCAGAGAAGGGCATATTTTCAACCTGGGACACGGCATTGTGCCGCAAACTCCGGTGGATAATGTGATTGCGCTGGTCGATATGGTGCACGAACTTTCGAGTCGTCAAACCTGATACGTCACGTCATCAGAAAAACGCAACTCACAGCCTACTTCTTATGCAATACGACGCGGTTCTGCTGATTGCCTTTGGCGGGCCGGAAAAAATGGATGACGTGCGGCCCTTTTTGGCAAATGTCCTGCGCGGTCGTCCCGTGCCGCCGACCCGTTTGCAAGAAGTCGTCCGACACTACGAGCTTTTTGACGGTCGCTCGCCTTTGAACGAGATTACCTTCGGTCAAGCGCAGGCACTCCAACGCCTCTTCGCTCAAGAAGGAACCCAACTGCCGGTGTATATGGGCATGCGGAATTGGCATCCCTATATAGCCGAGACACTGGAACAGATGGGGCGGGACGGAGTGAAAAACGCCATTGGCTTCATTCTTTCCGCTCAGCAGAGCGAGGCCGGCTGGGAGCGATATAAGACAAATGTGGAGGAGGCGAGAGAAAGGGTAGGGCTGCTTGCTCCCCAGGTGAGCTTCACCCCTGGCTGGCATAATCACCCTTTGTTCATTCATGCGGTTGCCGATCTGACGAAGCAGGCGTTTTCGTCTATTCCAGCGGATCGTTGGGGGGTGACTCCTCTGGTCTACACGGCTCACAGTATACCAACGGCCATACCCGGCAGCCAGGAATACGTCCGACAGGTCGAAGAGGGCGCGCGTTTGGTCGCGGATCGCATCGGACACGAAAACTGGACCGTTGCCTATCAGAGCCGCAGCGGCCCACCCCAGGTGCCGTGGCTGGGGCCGGATATCGGCCTGGTACTCAAGGATCTCGCTTCTCAGGGGCCACGCGACGCAGTCGTCGTTCCTATCGGCTTTGTGTGTGACCACATCGAAGTCCTGTACGATCTGGATACGGAGGCGAGAGAGATTGCCGAACGGAACGGACTGCATATGCTTCGTGCCCGGACGGTCAATACGCATCCAAGCTTTATTCGGATGATCGCCGAGGTGGTCCGGGCGACCCTGAACCAATAGACCGGGTGGGTATCGCATAACCCGCCACGAAACTGCCGTATGTCTCTTTCTCCAGAGAGCAATCCCAGAGTGCCCCATATCGTTATTGTCGGTGGGGGTATTGCCGGTCTGGCCACGGCCTACAGACTCGAAGAATTGAGCCGGGAGCGAGAGCAGCCGCTGCGGTTTACGCTGCTGGAGGCCAGCGACCGGCTTGGCGGCGTCATTGCAACGGAACAGCGGGACGATTTTCTGCTTGAACTCGGGCCGGATTCCTTTATTTCGGAAAAACCTTGGGCTTTAGCCCTGTGTCGTCGTCTCGGACTTGAGTCAGAACTCCTGGGCACCGACGACGCGCACCGGGCCACCTTTGTTGTACACCAGGGGAGGCTTGAGCCCCTGCCACAAGGCTTCATGTTACTGGCCCCCACCCAGTTTGGTCCCTTGCTGCGCTCGCGTATTTTTTCCTGGCCGGGCAAATTGCGCATGGCGCTCGATCTCGTGCTGCCCAGGGCCACGGAACAAAGCGATGAAAGCCTGGGCTCATTTGTACGAAGACGGCTCGGGCAAGAAGCGCTCGAACGTATCGCCCAACCTCTCATAGGCGGCATCTACACCGCCGACCCCGACCAACTCAGTCTGGCCGCGACCATGCCGCGTTTTCTGTACATGGAACGTGACCACCGAAGTGTGATTTATGCGCTCTGGCGAGCGGCTCGTCGTAATCCTCAGACGACCAAGGGAACGAGTGGGGCGCGCTGGAGTTTGTTTGTGACTCTGCAAACCGGTATGCAGCGCCTCGTTTCCGCGCTGACCGAACGCCTCAGCCTCGGAACGCTGCGTCAGCGCTGTCCGGTAACGAGCATACGCTATCAGCCGGCAGGCCCGAATGAGACCCGCTGGACGGTGGGCTGTGCCGACGGCTCCAGCCTGCACGCCGACGGCCTGGTGCTGGCGACGCCGGCCTTTGCCGCGGCGCAGCTTGTGCGTGCGCTTGATGGCACTTTGAGTCAGCACCTTTCCGCCATCCCCTATAGCTCCACGGCTACGGTGAATATGGCCTATCGTCGCGACCAGATTCCCCATCCGCTGAATGGCTTCGGTTTTGTGGTACCACGGGTGGAGCAGCGTTCCATTCTTGCCGGGACTTTCTCGAGCGTGAAATATGCAGGACGAGCGCCGAGCGATCATGCCCTGTTACGCACCTTTGTCGGGGGCGCGCTCCAGGCTGAGCTGTTTGAGCGGGATGACGCTGAAATCCGTGCTCTGGTCCGTAGTGAGCTGCGCCAGTTGCTCGGGATTGAAGCCGAACCCCTTCTGACCCGCATTGCCCGCTATCCGCGGTCCATGCCGCAGTACCGCGTCGGGCATCTTCAGCTCGTTGACGAGATCGAAAAACAGGTGGCCGAGCATCCGGGTCTGGCGCTCGCCGGCAATGCCTATCGCGGCGTTGGTCTGGCCGACTGTGTGCGGAGTGGAGAAGCCGCGGCGGAGGTGATATTTGCCGAGTGTACGGCCAGGCCGTTGTAGCCGCACCCTGTCCTACCGGCCAAGTTCTCTTTCCATTTCGATAATGTGCAGGGAAAGGTGGGAGGGTAATCGGTCTGTTTTGCCCGTAGGAACAAAACCTGAAGATTCGTACAGTTTCGTCGCGGGGCTATTGCCGGCGGTAACCCAGAGCTTCATACGCTTCGCCCCCTGAGCGGCGGCCCAGGCCATTGCCCCATGAAGGAGTTGCTTACCAATTCCTTTGCCGCGAGCCATGGGGGAGACCCACATACTGCCCATACTCGACGTTTACTTGAGTACTCGGGGTTGGGTTGCTATGGTGCTGCCCTAATTGCAGGTAATGGAGAGGGGTTGGGGCAAGTGATTCGGGTATTCCCCCGTATTGAGAACGCCAAGCTCATGGAGCTGTTTCGGAAGGGCGTTGAGGGGCAGTGGTCGGCGGCCGAAATTGACTGGACGCAGCCGTTGTCTCTCGACCGTCACGAACAGCGTGCTCTGGCTATGGTGCTGACCCCCATCTATCTGGGTGAGCAAACGGCTATGATCGGAGCCAGTTCGACCATCCCGCAGTGTTTTGCCGCCCATGAGACCGAAGCCCAACTCTATCTCTCCACGTTTCTTTTGGACGAAGCTCGTCATTTCGAGACCCTGACGCGATTCTATAACACCCTGAACCAGCGTCCGCTTGAAGTCCGCCAGCTCAAAGACATGTTCCGCTACCAGGCGCGCCTGTTTAAGTCGCGAGATCGGATTGAATGGCTGTGGGGGATACTGCTCAGTGATATTCTGGCCCGCCATTTCTACAGCATTTTGGCAAAGGCCCATCCGACTTCTCTCTTTGCCACTATTGCGAGTCGAATCTTACGAGATGAGGCCCGCCATCTGGCCTTTGCCGAGCTCTATTTACGCGCGGCGTTGGAACGTGAACCGCAGTTCGGTCCGGTCTTTCTCAAAATGCGAGACGAATTACTACGGCTGATGGAGTCAATGTATGCGGCCCTGAAATCCGAGGCGCTCCTTATCGGCATTGATGGGCAGACGCTGTTCGGCGGGGTGAGGCGAGACATTGAGAACAAGGCCCGCCGTCTTCACCTCTCCGCAGCGGAAAGACCGGCAGAAGGATGAGTCGGCCGACCCCGTCCGCCAAGAACGCCCCCGCCGCCCGCTTCCCCCGTTGGCCGCGGGGGAATACGCCCCAATGGATTGCCGAACGCCAAGAACGCCTGCGGACACTGGCCCACTGGGATGCTGAACACCAGTATGTGCTAGACGGCCAACTCGATGCGCTGGTCCCCTTCCAGGAGTGTTTGACCGGCGAGATGATGCTGCCGGTTGGCGTCGTCGGGCCGCTGAGGCTGAACTGGGGCAAGTATGAACTCGACCGGCAAGGCCAACTGCACGAACGCGGCCGACAGGAAGATCAGGTTTTCGTGCCTCTGGCCCATACTGAAGGCGGGCTCTCAGCATCGATTCAACGCGGCGTGACTGCGGTGGCGCTGGCCGGTGGCGTCTGCACCTACGTACTGGCCGACCGGATTACCCGAGACTCGTGCTTTGTGTTCTCTTCTACGCAAGAGGCTCTTGCCCTGGCTGATTGGGTCGCCGCGCACGTCGATGATATGGCTGCCTGGCTCAAAGACTCAGCTCACTCCTCGCTCCCAAACCATTTGCTCAGCCGACATGCGCTGCTGCATGAGGTGCAGACCCATGTGGTCGGACCCATGTGCCACGTCTTATACCGTTTCACGACCGGCGATGCCTGTGGCCCCAATATGATGACGCGCAACGCTTATGCGCTCAACCATGCCTATATCGGTGAACGCTTTGCCGCCGAGTTCGGTATAAGGCCGCTGCGGGTCTTTCTCGAAGCCAACATGGGCGGCGATAAAAAACCGAGTCATGCCTTTTTTCAGTTTCCAGGGCACGGCAAGCTTGTCCATGCCGAAATCACCCTGCCCGATGCAATCTTGCGGCGAGTCCTGCGCATTGAGGCTGCGGATATTCTGGCTCTGGAACATGCCGGACTCCACGGTGCGCACGCGAGTGGCATGCAGTCTTTTGCGTTTACTCCAGCCTCAGCCATCGCGGCTATTTTTGCCGCCACCGGTCAAGACCTGGGCATGGTTGGCACAAGCAGTATGGCGCAGGTGACGGTCAGCCCGGTCAGCGCTGGCCTGCACCTTTCCATTCGGTTTGCCGGCTTGGAAGTGGGCACGCTCGGCGGGGGAACGAGCCTGCCGCACGCGCGCTCGTATCTGCAACTGCTGGACTGTTGGGGTGAGGGCAAGGTGTATCGTTTTGCCCAAATCATTGCGGCCACCGCGCTGTGCCTCGAACTCTCAGCCTCGGCCAGCATGGCCGCGGACGGGAGCCGTAACTTCCTGCAAGCCCATCTTGAGCGCGGTGGACTGCGAGCGAGCGAGTAAAGACGAGCAGCCGGATGCCCACGGCCCGCCTTATTGTCAACCCGACCTCGGGGGGAGGACGGGGAGCGAGGATTGCCCGCCAGGCCAGCCTGGAACTGCAAAGGCATGGCTGCCAACACGAAGTGCTGTATAGCAGCGCGCCGGCTGACCCCGCTACCCTGGCCGCTCAGGCAGTTCGGGATGGCTGCACCCTGGTGGTTGGCCTGGGCGGCGACGGCTTGGTCCATGCGGTCGCCAACAGTCTGGTCGGGACGCCGGCGATGCTGGGCATTATTCCGGCCGGGCGCGGAAACGATATTGCGCGCGGCCTGGGTATCCCGCTGCGCCTGACCGAGGCGTGTGAGCTCATCGCTCAATATGGCGCGCACGCTGCCCAGCCCGTCCCCCGTATAGACGTCGGGCAGGCGCATGAGCGCTATTTCTTGTCGGTTGCCCTGGTCGGCCTCGCGGCAGAGATTAACCGTCGGTCAAACCTGCTGGGTCGCTTTCGCTTTAACGCGGTGTACTCGGCATTGACCGTTCTCTCGGTCTTTCTTTCCGCGCCACAGACCTTCACGATTCGCTGCGACGGTCATGAGCAGCGCTGCTATAGCTGGCTGATTGCGGTCGGCAACGCGTGGAGTTCGGGGCGGGGCATGCAACTTGTGCCCGGCGCTCGGGTTGATGATGGCATTCTGGATGCCTGTGTGGCGCATGGGATGGGCAAGTGGGAACTCCTGTTACGGGCTTTCCCGCGCGTCTTTAACGGCAGTCACATACATTTGACTGGAATAGAGAGTCTGCGCGGAAGAGAAATGGTTATCCGTTCGGAAACCCCGGGCGATGTCTACGCCGACGGCGAGCGCCTGGGCCCTCTGCCAGTCACGTTGCGGGCGATTCCTCGGGCCTTATCGGTCATCCGTCCGGCTCACAATCGCTAGGCAAACTGCCGGGGGTGTGGTACACGAGGAGCGGAGCTACCGCAAGGATTATTGCTGAAAAAAGGAGAGATCATGGCCTTCCGGGAAGAGTTTCTTGATATCCGTGGCAAGAATATCCAAATGCTCAGCGGGGGGGCTGGAGACCCGCTGCTGTATCTCCACAGTGCGGGCGGCGAGGTGGCCTGGCTGCCTTTTTTCGAGCAACTCGCGCAACATTACACCGTGTATGTGCCCGGCCATCCGGGCTTTAGCCGCTCTGAGGGCTTGGATCAGATCGATACTATAGAAGACTTGGTTTTTCACTATACGGATTTGATGGATCAAATCGGACTCGACCAGCCCTATGTGGCCGGTCTCTCGCTCGGGGGCTGGCTGGCCGCCGAACTCGCGACGCGCTATAGCAACCGCCTGAGAAAGTTGGTCCTGATCAACCCGGCCGGACTCCGCGTACCCGGCTCTCCTATGGCCGATATCTTTGCGGCAGACCCACAGGAAACACGCCGTTTAGTCTTCCATGCGCCGGAGTCGGAACTCGCCAGGAGCTTTATCCCGGATGATCCGCCCCAAGAAGTCCTGGAAAACGCCCTGCGCGCCCGCGAAGCCACGGCCCGAGTGGGCTGGAATCCCTATCTCTGTAACCCAAAGCTGCGCAGCCGACTGTACCGGGTGACCGTCCCAACCCTGATTGTCTGGGGCGAGTCCGACCAGTTGATCCCGCTCGCCCACGGGCATGCCTATCATGAGGGGATTGAAGGGTCGCAATTGGCTATGATTTCCGACTGCGGCCACGCGCCGCCGTTTGAAAAACCGGAAGAAACGGTGACGCATCTAGCCGCGTTTTTTCAGTAAGGCTCCGTCCTGCCGACACGCCATGGATCACCGTTTGACCCCGGACATGTTCGAGCGGCTCGACGAAAACGACGACGCGCTCTTTTATACGCTGCCGCGCAAACTGGTGCATATCGATGATGGAGCGATTGCCGCCGCCGGCCAATGCATTGCCCAAACGTTTGCGCCCGGCGGCGTCCTCCTGGATCTCATGAGTAGTTGGCGCACGCATCTGCCGCATCTGCCCGAAGGATTTGTGAAGCAAAAATGCATCGGACTCGGGCTCAACGCCGAGGAGATGGCGGATAACCCGGACCTGGATGACTATATCGTCCACAATCTCAACGTTGATCCGCAGCTCCCCTTTGCGGATGCCTCCTTTGACGGTGTGGTCGTCACCGTCTCAATTCAATACATGGTCCGACCGGTTGAAGTGTTTGCCGAAGTGAATCGGATATTGAAGCCCAGCTGTCCCTTTCTGGTGCTGTACTCCAACCGGATGTTTCCAACCAAAGCCATCCGCCTGTGGCAGATGCTGAGAGATAAGGGTCGGGCCGAACTGATTACCGCCTATTTCCAGCAGGCGGGCGGCTACGAGGCTGCGGTCTTTGAGGACTGGAGCCCAAATCCTGGCGGCTCTGATCCCATGTTTGCCGTCTATGCGCGCAAGCAAACCGCCCCGGAAGAATCGGGCGTCCGATAGAAAAATCTGTGGCTTCCTGCCTGATTTATCCGAAACTGGTTGTCGAGCAAGACTTGTGGCGGACCGGGCTCCACATTGTTGCTGGCGTAGACGAGGTCGGCATGGGACCCCTCGCCGGTCCGGTGGTGGCCGCAGCAGCCGTTTTTCCCCCAAGCCTGTCGGACGAACGGCTGCCGGAGTCTTTTCCAGCCGGCGTTCGCGATTCCAAAACCTTGACGCACAAGGCTCGGGAACGCCTTGAGCCGGAGATCCGTCAGGTCGCAACCGGCATTGGCATTGGGCTGGTTGAGGCCAAGGAGATCGATCGGATCAACATCTATCAGGCGGGCTTGAAAGCCATGCGTTTGGCCCTCGACCACCTCCCGATTCAACCAGAGCACGTGCTGATAGATGGCCGTCTGCTGCCAGACTACCCGATACCGCAGTCCACTTTTACGAAGGGAGATCGGGATATTTACTCCATTGCCGCGGCCTCGATTATTGCGAAAACGTACCGCGACCGGCTCATGCTTGAACTGGACCAACGCTACCCCCAGTACGGATTTGCCCGTCATCGGGGATACGGCACGGCCGCCCACCGTGAGGCCCTGCGCACCTATGGACCGTGCCCGGCTCATCGACGCTCATTTCGTTTGCTCTAGTAGCCCCGGTTCACTTTCAACCAGCCCCTCATGGTGGCTATACTAAGAGAGAGGTCAGGAGGAATGTATGGCGACTGAAGTGATCATGCCGCGCATGAGCGATACTATGGAGGAGGGGAAGATCCTCAAGTGGCTCAAAAAGGTTGGGGATCGGGTTGAGGTCGGCGATATTATTGCCGAGGTGGAAACCGATAAGGCTGACATGGAAATGGAAGCCCTGGATGATGGCTTTCTGACCGAGATTCGAGCTCAGGAGGGTGAGTCTGCCCCGGTTGGCGCGGTGATTGCCTTATTGGGAGAAGAGGCGGAAATCGGAGTTGCCCCAACGCCACCGGCTCGAACAGCAAGCTCATCTGCATCGACTCCACCTGCCGAGAAGAGGGTGGAGGCCAAAGCCGGCCCGCCGCCGGCCAAGCCGGCAGCGAAGAAAGTTCGGAAAATCCGTGAAGCCACTCCCAAGAAGCTGCCGCCCCGAAAAAAGGATGAGCGGATTCTCGCCTCACCCATTGTGCGGAAGATCGCCGCAGAGCGCGGCATTGAACTGGCCAAGGTGCAGGGCAGCGGACCGGGGGGGCGCATCATTAAGCAGGATCTTGAAAGCGCTGAGGCCACGCCGGTGGCGGCCGAATTGAAGACCCCGCTGGCTTCCTCGCCAACAGTCACCTCGCCGACCGGAAGGGTAGAGCCGTTTTCCCGGATGCGGGCGACGATTGCTAAACGTATGGCTGACAGTATGCGGGAGGCGCCGCATTTTTATGTCACCACTGAGATCGATATGTCCGAGGCCGTTCGCCTGCGGACCTCGCTAAAGCTGAGTGACCGGGTGAGCGCCGATGTGACGTATACCCATTTATTGGTCAAGGCGATCGCGGTTGCCTTGGGGCGCCATCCACGGCTGAATGCGTCCTTTAGCGGTGACGGACGGGAACTCAGGGATGAGATCAATATCGGGATTGCGGTTGCCCTTGATGACGGCTTGATTGTCCCGGTGCTGCACGACTGTCAGACGCTGTCGTTGCTGGACATCGCCGCCCAAGCCAACGGGCTGGTGGAACGGGCACGGACGGGCAAGCCGACGACGCGGGACCTCTCCGGAGGCACCTTTACCATTTCCAATTTGGGCATGTATCCTGTGGAGCACTTTACCGCGGTGATTAATCCGCCCCAGGCGGCGATTCTGGCGACGAGTGCCATTAAAGAGCGACCCACGGTCAGAGATGGGCAGATGGTCATCTCGCGGACCATGATGGCAACACTGTCGTGCGATCATCGGGTATTGGATGGGGCGACCGCTGCCCAATTTCTCGAAGAACTGAAAAATTTACTCGAAAATCCCGTCGGTTTAATGGTGTAAAGGAGTGCAATGGAACGCTACGACTTGGTGGTAATTGGAGCAGGGCCTGGGGGCTATGTGGCAGCGATTCGAGCCGCCCAGCTTGGCCTGAATGTCGCGGTCGTGGAGAAAGACCAGCCTGGTGGGGTGTGCCTGAACTGGGGCTGCATTCCGTCCAAAGCCATTCTGACCTCGGCCGAGATGTATGAAGACCTCAAACATGGGGAGCGCTACGGCATCAAGGTGAGCGGGCTGTCTTTTGATTATCCCCAAGTCATCAAGCGTTCGCGCCAGGTTGCCGGCCGACTGGCCAAAGGGGTGGAATACCTGCTCAAAAAGAACAAGGTGCCGCTCCTCAAGGGAACGGGACGGCTGGAGGGGAATAATCGCGTGGTGATCGAAGGTCAGGAGACGCAGCAGGTTGAAGCCGAGCGTATTCTGATTGCCACTGGCTCCCGTGAGCGGACACTGCCCGGCCTTGAGGTCGATGGCAAGCAGGTCTTAACCAGCTATGAGGCCCTAACGGAGCAAGCCATCCCCGAATCCATCGTCATCATTGGCGGCGGTGCGATTGGGGTGGAGTTCGCCTATATCTACAGCACGTTTGGCAGCCGGGTTACGGTTGTTGAAATGGAAAAGCAACTCCTGCCCGGGATCGATGCCGAAATCGCCAAGGAGTTGGAACGCGCGTTTAAGAAAAAGGGCATCGAGGTCCTGACCCAGACCATGTTTCACAGTCTGGAAAAATATCCGGGCCGGGTCGAGGTCAACCTGGATAGCGCCGGTACCCTCAAGGAACGCACGGCCAATAAAGTCCTGGTGGCTGTCGGTCGGGCGCCGATTAGTGCTGATCTTGGTCTGGAAGAGGCCGGTGTCGGGATTGAGCGGGGCTATGTGCAGATCAACGAGCAAATGCAGACCGCCAATACCGCAGTCTATGCGATCGGTGATGTGAACGGGCCACCTCTGCTGGCTCATGCCGCCTCGGCAGAAGGGATTGCCGCTGTCGAATATATGACCGGCGAACGGGAGAAGGGGATTGATGCGTCCCGCATCCCGGCGTGTATTTATTGTCAACCGCAAGTGGCGGTCTTTGGGCTGAGCGAAGAGCAGGCCCAGGCGCAGGGCCATGAAGTGAAAGTCGGGCGATTCCCGTTCCGTGCCCTGGGTAAGGCGCTCGCTGCCGGCCATGAGGAAGGTCTGGTCAAGCTGGTGGTTGATAAAGAGTATGGTGAGATCCTGGGTTGTCATATCGTCGGGCGTGGCGCGACGGACCTTATTGCCGAGGTCGGTCTCGCCCGAACGCTGGAAGCGACCACCGCCGAGTTGAGCGAAACCGTCCATGCCCATCCGACACTGTCTGAAGCGATTATGGAGGCCGCACTGGACGCCGAAGGGCGGGGTATCAATTTTTAGGGCAGGCGGTCCGAAAGGGTCGAATGAAACTCGCGTGTATAACCCCCGGTTTAGTGGACTACGCCACCGCCTTGGCATGGCAGCCGACCTTGGTCGAACAACGGATAGCGGCTGAGATTCCGGACGCTCTCGTTCTGCTCGAACACCCACCCGTGTTCACCTTGGGCCGGGGGGGCGACGAGCGATACCTGCTCGACCCTGGTCAGGTGCCGGTCCATCGCGTCGGTCGTGGTGGGGAGGTCACGTTTCACGGGCCGGGCCAGCTGGTTGGTTATCCCATTTTTGACCTGAAACAACACGGCAAAGACGTTCATCGCTATCTGCGTCTGATCGAGGACGTTCTCATAGCTACGCTTGCCGAGTGGGATATTGCTGCGACTCGGAGAGACGGCCTCACCGGGGTGTGGGTAGGAACTGACAAAATCGCTTCAATCGGTATTGGCGTCCGTCGCTGGGTCACGTTTCACGGCTTTGCCCTGAACGTGAATCCTGACCTGTCGTATTTCTCTGCCATTGTTCCTTGCGGACTGCCTGGGGTACGCATGACGTCCATGCAGGAATTATTGAAGGAAGAACTCCCGCTCGATACAGTGCAAGCCTCCGTTGCACAAAGCTTTGCCCGAACATTTGGTTATCAGGAGATCGTATGGAACACGAGTTGGCCGAAACCCACTCTCAAGCCTCCTCCAACGGAACGTCCGGCAACCGTCCCGTAAAGCGTCGCCACCCGGACTGGATTAAGGTCCGCATGCCTGCCGGTCCGGGCTATACGCAGACCAAGGCCATTGTCTCGACGTTCAAGCTCAATACGGTGTGCCAGGAGGCCCAGTGCCCCAATATCGGTGAGTGCTGGGGACATGGGACGGCGACATTCATGCTCATGGGCGACGTCTGTACTCGTAACTGCCGGTTCTGCGCGGTCAGTCACGGCCGCATGGTGACCCTCGACCCCGGAGAACCCCGCCGCGTGGCTGAAGCGGCCCGAAAGATGAACCTCGCCCATATTGTCGTCACGTCGGTCAACCGAGATGACCTGCCGGACGGCGGTGCCCAACACTTTGCCGAGACCGTGCACGCGATCAAAGACTTGAATCCCGACTGTGCGATTGAAGTGCTGACCCCCGATTTTCAGGGAGACGAAAGCGCCGTTGCCACGGTTGCCGCATCGCCGATCAACATTTTCAATCACAATACCGAAAGTGTGCCGCGGCTGTATAAACGGGTGCGCCCAGGGGCGAAGTACGAGCGCTCCCTCCGTGTCCTGGAGAAAGCCAAAGCAGTCCGCTCGAACCTGAAGACCAAGACCGGGATCATGCTCGGGCTTGGCGAGACCTATGCAGAACTCCTGACCGTCTTCGGTGACCTGCGAGCGGTGGAGTGCGATATTCTGACGCTCGGGCAGTATCTCCAACCGTCGAAGGAGCAGCTCCCGGTTGAACGCTACGTCCATCCGGACGAGTTCAAGGCCTTACGGGAAGAGGCGCTGAGTCTGGGCTTTCGTCATGTCGAATCCGGTCCGCTGGTGCGCAGTTCTTACCATGCCTGGAAACATGTTGAGTAGTCAGTCCGGTCTGTCTGCTCCATCGTCAGGCTCATCTCCAGTCAGGACCCCTTTCCCCCAGAACATGAGAAATCGTGAAATATTTCATGGCGAAATTTCGTGATTTTGCCCCCAAATCTCATCAAAAATGGCCTAATATCGAGGATTTGCACCACTTTTCACGGGGTATGAAATTTCATGGTCGTGAAATCCCATTTCTCACAAAATTTCATGATTTCTCACGCCTAAACGGCCTTTAATGGGTCATTTTTCAGCCCTTAATCGGCCCTTAATTTCTGGTTTTGGAAGGGTGTTTGAGGGGATTTCAGGGGTGGGTTGACCAGACCAGAAATCCACCGAGCAGGACGCCCAAAAGGAAGACGCCGACGTGCGTGGCGACCAGGATTTTGACCAGTTTATCCATATTTCATCCAGGGTGAAATTTCACGGTTCATGAAATATCCGCCCGCCCGCGTACATCTCGGACAGGGGCGGAATGGAGGGCTGGTGGCCCGGCTATGCAGGTGCGCGCGGCGGCGGTCAGCGGCTCCGGCTGTTTGAGATATAGACAGCCGGTATATGTTTGAGATATAGATAGCCGGTATGATTTTGGCTAGAGAGGCTCTAATCAGGGTCAGAGAGAATTCGGCCATGGTATCCCCGACCCGAACCGAACCGAACCGAACCGAACCGAACCGAACCGAACCGAACCGAACCGAACCGAACC
>MKWU01000836.1_pt1 | contig 57217 bp, 50 predicted proteins | sample 809101 | NCBI WGS metagenome assembly MKWU01 (sample SAMN05860141, study PRJNA318959) | sponge metagenome | host: Aplysina aerophoba | place: Slovenia: Piran, Adriatic Sea, Gulf of Piran | collected 2013-05-07 | reverse complement strand
TATGGTATAGGGTAGGATGTGCATAAGCCTTGCCTGTTGCACCCATTGGGTGATATTGATTGATGACACAAGATATTATACAGGCAGGGCTTTTTTGATTCCTGGGCTTTCTAACGCGGGATCAGGGATATAACGACTGCTTGTCTTCGTCGGTGTAACGGACACCGCCTGTGATGCGCAGGTAGTCCGTAGCATTCACGGTAATCTGGCCGAACATCGACCATAACTCGGACTCTTGCTGGAAAGATGCCGCGGTATCCACCATCACGTTAGCGCCGAACGGTCCTGCGGCGCTCAACAAACCACCCAGTAATGCCGGACCGTACTGGGCAGGGTTCAGGTTATAGTTTTCCCATTTCTGGTAATAACCCCCCACCAGGTAATCGAGCATACCGCCTTTTTCCGACGTCAACCTGATTTCAACGGAATCCTGTTCAAAGTCCTCATCGATACCTGCAACCACGAATGCATCTGAATATGTGTCCAGGTCGAGAGATATATCGTATTCGAATTCCGAATGGCCACCGGCAACGGACAGCACATGACCGGGGAGTTGCCATTCAAGGCTGGCTATGATGGTATCAGTCTGAGTGCGTTGCTCCGGACAGAGTTCCGGCTGGGCTCCGGTCACCGTAATGGGATCAGGCAATCCGCTGCGGTCAGGGCTGCAGCCGTTTGATGTGCGGGACCAGTTCAGTACACCGTCATTGGGCTCGGCAAATGACGTCCCTGCGGCAAAGGTGCCGGAGTCATCATCGAACAACTCACCTGTATTGCCTTCCATCTCCTTTTCGGCCCGCTCATACTTGACATTCAGGGTAACGTCCTCGCTCAACTCCCACACCGCGCTGATACGAAGCAACATCTCATCGGTATCGCCCTCGTCCTCACCGGTAAATGAATTATTGAAGTACCCGTCACGGCCTGAAATTTTCAATGCGGCCCTGAGGCCCAGCGTGTCGGACGGGGAGCCGCCGATGATGGCAACCAGTGACGGGCCGCCGTGTTCCAGTTCATAGTCCGCGGTCAGGTCCAGAAAGGCCGCATCGCCCGGACGGGTCTTGTTGGTGACGATACTGATCGCGCCTGCAGTCGAGTTAAGTCCGTGTATGACGGATTGCGGACCGCGAGCCACTTCGACCCGTTCAGCGTCAAGGAAGGGGGACTGGTACTGGCGAGAACGGGGCATGTAAATCCCGTCGATGAACATGGCGACGGACTGTTCGAAGCTGCGTTCCTGACCGGTTCCCAGGCCGCGGATGGTAATGGCCTGGGATGTAACGCCATAGCCTACCTGTAAATTGGGAATGGTATCCGCAAGTTCAGCGAGATCGGTGATGCCCATATCCATCATCGTTTCTCCCGACACGGTTTCAATCGAAAGCGGAATGTCCTGGGAGCTTTCCGCGCGCTTGGTTGCGGTCACGATAATCTCTTCCAGTTCAGCAAAAGCATTGGGCGCGAACAATACAACACCCAGGATGGATAGAATTAAATTTCTGAAATAACAGGTTGGATTACACCTCATTGAATTTTTCCCCCTGAGAGAAATGACCTGCCCGCACCGGGCATATCGTTATAAACAAGTATACATTTCAACAACACAGTATGACATGCGCCACACCGATGCCACTAATCAGTACGTTCAAAATTGTTATCTTAAAATGAAAATCGGTAAGCGCTTACAGCGCAAGACTGTAACTCCTGTTCTATTTTTTTGTAAGCGGGTATTGTTCTTCCGTTACCGGGACAAACCGGCCGGTGTTTTCAGGAGGATAACGGATGGCCTGGCCGGCCATGATTTTTTTCACCTCGGAATCATCCACGACGAACCGGCCGTTGACCAGGACGTACGGGATGCCGGTAGTCGGCCGGCCATTAGCGCCCGCTTCGAAATCCGCATTGTCCGTTACCCGGTCCGGATCAAATACGACGATGTCCGCCACCATGCCCTCCTGCATCCGCCCCCGTATTTTCATGGCCTCAATACCGGCGTCGCCCAGGTGTTTTGCATGCCAGTAACTTAATTGTGACAGGCTGAACATTAGGGGGATGGTTTCCTCACGAGCGAGTCGGAGCACCCTGCCCCGTGTCCCTGCCGTACGCGGATGGCCGACGTATTCATCATAATCCTCCTGCCAGCCCAGGGCGTTACCGTCCTTGTCCGTACTCCACATGGTATCGCCCGCGACAACCATGTGGGGGACCTTCAGCCACTTACGCAACCAGGGCTTGCGCGGTGGACTATGGGCTATGACCGTTCGGCCCGGGTCTGTTGCAACGGCCTTGAAATATTCATCCCGGCTCAAAAACTTGTTCTGTACCGGGTCAAACAAGGTCTCTTCATACTTGTACCCGAGTGTATCCTCCCACATTTCCGGTCGCAGGAACTCGCTGCCCAGGGGGCCGGCGCCTGCGGTATAAGGATAGTATTCGCCCCACATATTGAGCCCTTGTTCCCTGGCCAGGGCCAGTTTCTCTTCAATCTCCCACCAGCCGTAGTCGTTGTTGTGGGCGATCAGCAAGGGCGCCTTCAAAGTCACCGCGTTGGTAAATGCTTCGGCAAACCCTATGGGTGATTCCGTCGGAGTTTTATTCATCGGATGAAAGCGCAGGTGTGCGGCAGTCAGCCGGCCATAACGCGCCGCCGCGCGCTGGGCTTCGAACATCTCGTAAGTGGTCACCCCTTTGCGCATGTAGCCGATAGTGGAGCCTAAACCCAGGGCGCCCTCACGCAGACCCTGGTCAAGCCGGCGGCTAATCTCATTCATTTGCGTGCGGTCGCTGATTGTCACCGACCAGCCCTCTGTCCCGTCTTTCAGGCTTGCCGTACGCGCTTTGCTCAACCCCGTTGCATCTATGGGTACGGTAAAGTCGATATCGTCATTCGCATCGTGCACCGACATGCGCACTATCTCCTGACTTACGGTAGTGCCGTAATTAATCGGCCATTTGTCTTTTTTCCCTTCATACCAGGGACCCACCGGCCAGGCGCCCACTTCCAGGTCCATGCCCGTGGTGACCCCGTCCCGCATCAATAGCCTGACTGAGAACAAATCGAGGCTGTGCACGTGCGTATCGATGAACCCCGCCGTGACGACATGCCCTGCCGCGTCGATAATCCTCCCGCCCGAGATGGCTGCGGGCGTGATGGCAGCTATCTTTCCGCCGCGTATGCCCACGTTGCGGACCGCATCGAAACTGGTTTCCGGGTCCATCACCCTGCCGTTCAGAATGACGACATCATATTCATCGGCGCCGGCGATGGAGGTGACCGGAACCAATAGCAGACTCAGCGCCGTCCAAAATACCCCTGTACGAATAGCCCGAGTTTTATGTAATGGACCTGGCACCTGTATGGACCCGTCAAAACCTGTTTGCCGAGTAATGATCTATATCGACTTCCGGCGTCCTTCCCATGATGATATCCGCCACTACCCGCCCCGATGCCGCCGCCAGGGTCCAGCCGAGATGGCCCTGGCCCGTATTCAGGTAAAGTCCGGGTACCGGCGTATTCCCGAGAATCGGCACACCGTCGCTGCTCATAGGCCTTAACCCCGTCCATGGGTTAAGCGAGTCCCGATCCATGATCTCTGCCAATTCAGGAAAAACAGCCTCTACCAGCCTGACCAGGTTGCCTGTCCGCGCAGCAGGAATCGATTTGTCGAAGCCGGTAAATTCTGCGGTGCCTGCGACCCTCAGGACTTCATCACCCAACGGATTTATCCCTGCGTGCAAGTCCATATCGCCCATGATATGACGCGGCCGGTTTTCCCAACCGTCCATGGAGATGGTCAGCGAGTAGCCTTTTGCCGGATAGACGGGGATGCGGATTCCCAGCGGACGCACCAGCTTCGGACTGTAAGCGCCGGCGGCGACCACAACCGCATCCGCGGTCAGGGCTTCACCTCCGGACAACTCGACCTTGAACGATGAACCGTCCCGGAGTATCCGTGAGACACTGGTGTCGTAACGAAAATTCACGCCCCTGTTCGATAATATTTCAGCGAGCTTCCTGCAAAATATATGACAGTCTCCGGTCTCGTCACCGGGAAAGTGTATTCCCCCCACAAGCCGGTCCCGGATCGGTTGCAGGGAAGACTCAAGAGCGACCAGTTCATCACGGTCAAGCGTCCTGCTTGCCGCTCCGCATTCTTCACGCAGAAAGTCGGCATGTTCGATATGCCCCTCCAGGGATGCCTGGTTGCGAAACAGCAGCACAGTGCCCGCATCGGAATACCGGTATTCGATACCTGCTTCATCCCGTATTTCCTTCATTTGCGCGATCGAATAAGCGGCCAGTGCGCAGTTGCGCCTGACATTTTCGAAAAACGCTTCCTGACGGGATGCCCGTAGAAACCCCAGGCCCCAGGACAACATGCCGGGAATGGCCTTCAGGTGTAACAGTATCGGCGCATCCTGTCTGCCCAGGGACTGCAACAGCACTTTGTGTATCCCCGGCGCGTTCCAGGGCTCACAGAAGCCGGCGGTTAACCCGCCGCCATTGGCGAAACTGCAGTCCAGGCCGGGTCCCCCGTAACGTTCGAGAACTGTGACGTCAACCCCATGTTTCTTGAGACACCAGCCGGTTGTGACTCCCTGGATGCCGGCTCCGATGATGATTATTTTCATTTCCAGACACCACGATAGGCGATATCTGCCGACCGGCGCCTCCCAACCGCTATCCCCGCGATCAAAAATACTGAGTGACGCCTACAAAGCTGATTTAGCCAATACATAATCCATCAGGCTGGGAATGCCTGGTTCTAACATCACGTCATCCGGCGGCGCCCAGACATAGCCATGTCCCTGCAACGCGGAACTGATGGTTTTGATCATTTCCGCGGAAGGTTTTTCCGGCAAGGCGCCGGTAATAGTCTGCCGAAATTCGCTGTCACTCAGACTCTGCCGTTCCCTGAATGTCAGCGCGACCTCGCGCGCAACCGGCAATAACTCAGTCTGTTCAAGCTGACGGTAACGAATGGCATAAAATCCGTTTTTGTTGCGCTCAAATTCGGGTTTTGCGGCAGCGAACAGGGCCGCGTCAATCCGCTCAACTCCACCTTTCCGGGTTCGTCCGACGGAGTTCCGAACCTGCTCCCAGATTGCTTTTCCCCATAATTGCAGGAAGTAAGGGTAGCGCTGGCTTTCGACTACGACTTCATCCAGCACCTCCGATGTGAAACTGATGCCATATTCAGCCAAAGGCCTCTCCAAAGCCGCGGCGCAGGCGTCAGCATCCAGGCGACCAATACCGGCAATCGGTTGACAACGTTCCCAGAAGGTAGTGTTCAGGCTGTTCAGCTTATCAGACAGGTTGGGCGTGCCTGCCAGCATCAGCAGGAAGGGCGCCTCGGCAGATATCTCCTGCGCGCTATTGAGCAGCGCCTGCCCCTCACCTGTGCCCAGGTTTTGCGCTTCATCAAGCAATACTACCAGAGGCGTTTTGCGGCAACGCTGTGTCAACAACCTGCTGAGCGAAGCCGGGCGCCCACCCAGTTCCCAGCCCAGCTTGCCGACTCCCAGGGACAAAGATAATGTGTCAGGCAACAGCGATTGAAAACGTTCCGGCGGCGCCAATTCAGTAGCCAGAGCGTCCAGGTCGGGAATCTTGTCCGGGGTTAACCAGACCACGTCTATGCCGGATCCTGTACGTTCAATTTCCTGCTTGAACCAGCGCAACAATGCCGTTTTGCCATTGCCCCGCGGACCTATCAAAACCTTGCCCGACGCCGGCGAGACCCCTGTTTGCAGGCAGGCTAAGGCCTGTTTCAGTTCATGTTGTTGGATGTCCCGTCCGGCCAAATAAGGAGGCAGCATACCCCAGCCGGGTCGAAACAATTCAGGCTGCAAGGTATCAGGAGGCATAGCTGCAAGCCTAGCAAATATGTATCAGCGTCGCAACGTAACATCAACTTGCGTTTCCCGCCGATCATTTATTGAAATATGTATCCCGACAAGCATATTCAAAAACACTAATTTCTCATATAGACCGTAGTGCCTTCTTTTATCGTTTCAATTACTTGAATATCCTTGATAGTCAGCGGGTCCACATCAAGCGGGTTGTCCGACAGGATCGCCAGATCCGCCAGTTTCCCCGCTACCAGGCTTCCCTTGCTGTCTTCCTCAAAATACTGGTAAGCGCCGTTTATGGTGATCGCCTTGAGCGCATCTTCCACGGATATTTTCTGCTCTTCACCCAGGGTTTGTCCACTGCGGGTCACGCGGTTCACCGCTGACCAGACCAGCCGCATCATGTCCGGCGGCACTACGGGCGTATCGTTATGGATGGTATAGGGCACCCCCTTATCCAGGGTGGACGCCAGGGGGCTGATACGGCTGCCCCGTTCAGGCCCCAGTACCGAATCCCGGTGCCAGTCCCCCCAGAAATATGTGTGTGCGGCGAAGTAGGATGGCAGCATCCCCTCGGCTTTGAATGCATCGATCTGGTCATCCCGGGCGGTTTGTGCGTGGATTATCACGGTACGGCGATCAGCGTAGCCGTGTAATTCATTGGCGTCGCTGACGGCGCGGATCAACTGGTCCATGGCGGCATCGCCGTTGGCGTGGGCGATAACGGGTATGTTCCTTTCATACATGTCCGACACATAACCGTTAAGCGCCTCGTCCTTCAATATGGCATAGCCGGCATAACCTGCGTCCCTGCCCTGTGGCGGCACATGGTAGGGTTCCGTCAACCAGGCGGTCTTGCCCTGGGGTGAACCATCGAGACCCAGTTTGAGGCCGCCGACACGGAAGCGTTTGGTATAGCTTTGTGAAAAAGGAAATTGCCCGTCGAGAGCTTCAGCGTAACGGTAAAACGGGTAGGCAACCACATCGAGCATTAACCCGTCACGGCCGGCGGCTGTCTGCAATGTTTCCAGGTCGGTCAAGGTCGCTGCGCCATCCTGCACAGTCGTTACACCGAAACGTGCATAATAGTCCTGGGCTTCCTGCAGCAGGCCAAGACGGGTGGTCACATCGTGAATCGGCAACAAATCGAAATAAATCCTGTATACGGCTGATTCTTCGAGAATGCCGTTGGGTTCGTTACTGCCTTCAACCCTGCGAATGACACCGCCTTCCGGGTCTTCCCCGTCAGGGGTATATCCTGCCAGTTCCAGGCACGGGGTATTGCAGACCATCAGGTGGCCGGAGACATGCCACGCCATGATCGGATGTTCCGTGGAAACTGCGTCCAGATCAAATTTTGTCGGGTGTCTCTGTTCGGCCAGCAGGGAATCGTCATAGCCCGCAGCCATGATCCACTCGCCTGTCGGCACTTCTGCTGCCTTTGCCGACAGCAGTGATTGTATATCGGCGATGGAGTTTACCTGTCCGACGGGTGGTGAAGCGATGTTTTCAAAAGCCATAAAAGAGATGACTGCGCTGATATGGCCGTGGCTGTCGATAAATCCCGGCAGCAGGGTGTTACCGGCCAGGCGCCTGATCTCGGCACCGGCGCCGGCGGCTGCAGCCACTTCTGAACGGCTGCCCACTGCCAGTATCCTGCCGTCCCGCACTGCCAGGGCTTCGGCAACAGGCAGGGCATCATTCATGGTCAGTATGTCTCCGCCCAGGAAAACCGTTGTCTTTGCCGCTGTCTCATTCGCGGCTTCAACCGCGTTACCGGATACTGCGGGCAACATGAGCAGGGCAAGGACAACAGCGGTTCCCCCTAACTTCGACCAGATAGGTGGGGTCAGAGTAAAATCCTCGTTATCCCGGTCGATGGCAGGATTCGCGGTGATTTTACTCTGACCCCGGAAATTTATGACAACAACACCTTCTGCAGGACGTCTCATGGTTCCATTCTTTATCATGCAACCGTTACCTGATAACTTCCTTCGCCGTTCCGAATAACAACCAGACGACAGCGCCGACTACATGCACCGCCGCGGCCAGCGCGAACGCGGCAAGATAGGTTCCGCTGACACCCACCAACCAGCCGGTCACCGCCACGCCGATGATCCCCGGTATGGTGCCGAACGTATTGCTGATGCTCCACAAAATATCAACGTGCCTCGGCGCCATTTCCAGCGCGGCCGGCGCGAAGCCCGAATAACACACCCCCAGGCAGGCCAGCGCGCCGCACATGGTCAATACTGCAACCAGGGGGGTGGCGGCAGTGCCCGCGGCAAACAGGAACAACGCCGAACCGCCCAGCCCGATGGTCTGGGCAATCTTGCGCAGCCGGGTTGCATCCATGCCGCCGCTGAGCGCCCGGTCCGCCAGCCACCCGGCGACATTCATGGCGATGAACATGGACAGCCAGGGCGCCATGGAATACAGGCCGGAGCCGACTATGGAAATTCCCTGGGTGTCGTAGAAGTAGCTGGGCAGCCAGGCCAGGGCGACGTACAGGCCCCAATTGGTGCAGAAATTGGTAATAATCAGCGCCCAGGCCGCCCGGTGGGAAAAGATCACGCGCCAGGGGATAGCCTTGTCCCGTGCATTATCCTGCCGGACATCGGCAAGCAGCCCGAGTTCCGTTTCCGAAATATCCGGGTGTTCACCGGGGTCGTTTCTGACGAACCGGAACCAGAACAGGGCCCAGATGAATCCCAGTACGGCAAAACTGTAAAACGCCATGGGCCAGCCGAACTCAACGATAATCCAGCCGGTGACCAGCAGGGTTAACAGGGTGCCGACGATTGCCCCGCTGGAAAAAAAGGCGACGGCCCGGGCCCTCTCATCGGGCGGCACCCAGCGGCTGAACAGGTTCAATACCGCCGGCGCCACCGAGGCCTCGCCGACGCCCAGCAGGATTCTCGCTGCCAGCAGCAGGACCAGGGAACCGGTGAAGGCGGCGAGCGGCGTCAACAGGGTGAAACCTGACCAAAGGATCACCGCGATGCCCAGCACGATTTTTCCGCCGTAACGGTTTGCCAGCCAGCCACCGAGCACCTGGAAGAAGAAGTAGCCGATAAAAAATGACGATAACACCAGTCCCTTGGTCGCGTCGGACCAGCCCAGGTCGTCCTGCATCTGGATTGCCGCGACGGAGATATTGACCCGGTCGGTATAGGCGATGACCAGGGCCAGGAAGCTCAGCCCTACCAGGGTAAACCGCTTTGGCCACCTGTTCTGCAACATGGTTGTTCCGGAATTTAATTGGTGAGGGTGTTTTTATGGACAATACCGTCCTTGATGATCACGCGGAGGTTTTTATCCGGTTCGGTAAACAGCGTGATATCCGTCAACGGATTGCCATCCACCAGCACCAGGTCCGCATAAGCGCCCTCCTCGATCACTCCCAGTTTGCCCTGACGATAAGGATTGCGCTTGCCGCTTTGTTCCAGTAATTCAGCCGCACCCGAGGTAGCCTGCCTGAGGATCTCCAACGGGCTGAAATGTTCTGACCGGGCCCTGAATTCCGTGGCGTACAGGGAGTTAAACAGTTCATCGGGTCCGAAAGCATCGACACAATAGGTTATTTTGGGATTGTATTTCTTGGCCAGCCTGACCATGTTGTCCGACCAGGAAACCACTTCGCGCGCCTTGGCCAGTTGAAACTCGTTGAGGAAATCCGCTTCCAGTACCAGGTGGTTCCAGGCAAAGTGCGTGTTCAGGAACGCGCCCTGCGACACCAGCATTTTCATGCCTTCCTCATCGATGCCGAACCCGTGATCGATGCTCTTCAAACCTGCCTGCAGCGCCCGCTTTATCGCGGGACCATTGTGCAGGTGCGCGCCCACGTACGTACCCCAGTCTGCTGCCGCTCGCACGGCTGCCTGCTGCTCTTCCAGTGTGTACTGTACGGAGTCTATGGGGTCGTATTCGGAGCCCACACCGCCGCTGCCCATAATCTTGATCTGGGTTGCCCCCCTGGACAGGTTTTCCCGCACCGAGGCCAGTACGTCCGGAACACCATCTGCGAGACGGTAATATCCAAGTCTTTCCCAGTTCGCCGTTTCATCAAACCAGCGCGGATGGGGATCGGTCCAGGCGCGAAAATCACCATGACCGCCGGTCTGGGTAATGAATGCCAGTGATGGAAATATGCGCGGGCCGGGCACCAGGCCGTCATCGATGTTCTGTTTCAAGCCCATGACCGGACCGCCCAGGTCGCGCACGGTGGTGAAGCCCCACATCAATGTCGTTTCCGCCCGTTTGCCCATCAACACGCCGATCCGCTCCCAGCTCCAGTCCTTCATTTTATCCATGGTTTCCACGATAGAAAGATGACCATGGGTATCGATCAACCCCGGCAACACGACCCTGCCGCCCCCGTCGATAACGGCCGCGCCGGAATCCGGTGCGCCGGCATCACCGGCCGAAATTGATTTGATCACGTTTCCTTCCACCAGGATATTGTGGTTTTTTTTCAATGTTTCATTGCGGCCGTCAAAGATATCGACGTTTTTGATGTAAACCCGTGCCGGTGTTTCAGCGGCGGATAGATACTGGCAGGAAAATAACAGGACAATACCGGCCATCCTGAGCAGGCGGGACAAGAAATCTGGATTTAACATGTGAATACTCCCTGAACGGTTCAGTTGATTAAATTCCTGGAACGAAACTGGCTTGGCGACTCCCCGGTCCAGCGTTTGAAGGCCCGGGAGAAATTGCTGCAATCGGAAAATCCCAGTAAATAGGCCACCTCACTGATTGATCGTTGCTGTTGCTGCATATATTGCTCGGCCAGTTCCCGCCGGGTGTCGTCCAGCACGTGCTGGTAACTGGAATTCAATCGTTCCAGCTTGTTATGTAATGTACGCACACTCATATACAGTTCCCTGGCAATATCTTCCTTGCTGCACTCTCCCGAAGGCAATAGTTCCACCAGCTTTGACCTGACCTGCATAATCAGGTCTCCCTTTACCGTATCCGCCAGCATTTTCATCATGATCTGGTCGTTTTGCCGCGCCAATTCGGCATTTGCCGCAGGGAACGGCTTGTTAATTTCATTCAAATCAAAAACCAGGGCATAGTCAACGGCTGAAAATTCCACGTTCGATTTGAAATACTCCCGGTAAATCGCCTCGCAGCCTGCAGGGGCCTGACAGGCAATGTCCACCCTGACGGGGCGGAAATCCGGGCTGCTCATCTCGCGTAAAAACCGCACCATCGCTGCCATGTAGCCGGACACCAGGGAGCGATAAACATGCTGCTCAATCGTGGTGTCAGCCGGTTTTATCAGCAGCTTCGGCTCCCTGTCAGCCTCATCGAAGAGGCAAACGTGGTTGGTGGTGATGAATGAATGAAAACGCGACAGGCGTTCGCAAAATGCGCGGATATTGTTACTTGAATAAAGGGCAAACCCAAGCGCGCCGTAGGTAGTGGGGTGGATGAAACTGGCGACCCTGAAACAGAAACAGGGGTCGCCGGTAACGGATTCTGCGGCCATAACCAGCCTGGCCATGGCATTACCGGGTACCCGGTAGAGTGGCTGGCTCACCTGGTGTAAGTCCAGGCCGACTTCACTTAATACGGCATGGCCATCCACGCCATAGGATTCTATCGCCTGGAATATACTGACAACGGTATTGCCGTAACTGGATGTATTCTCAGAATAAATCAGGTTTCTCCGCGTTTAACGGGGTCAGGTCGCACATTGCACACGCAGTGCGCGATGGGGGCAGAATTCAATTCCGTCCCATGTTAAACGTAACCCCATTAAACACTGGTCTTTCGACAAAAGTTACCGGCCTTTCCAGGCTGGCTTGCGTTTCTCGATAAATGCGTCTATCCCTTCCCGGGCATCCTCGCTGTCCATGTTGCAGGTCATGCGTTCGCCGGCAAACTCGTAAGCAGCGCTTAAATCCATGTTCGCCTGCTGATAGAACATTTTCTTGCCCAGGTTGACGGCCAATGCGGATTTTGCCGCGATTTTTTCCGCCATGGAGGAGACGGCCGCATCCAGTACTTCCGGGGACACAACCTCATTAACCAGGCCGAACTGTTTTGCGGTATCGGCGTCGATAAAATCGCCGGTCAGCAACATCTGCATGGCCTGCTTGCGTTGCATATTGCGGCTCAGGGGCACCGCCGGCGTGGAGCAGAACAACCCCACGTTGATGCCGGACACGGCAAAGCGGGCAGTCTCGGCGGCGACCGCCAGGTCACACTGCGCCACCAGCTGGCAGCCTGCGGCAGTGGCAATGCCCTGTACCTTTGCGATGACAGGTTGCGGCAGGTTATTGATGGTTTGCATCATCGCCCCGCAGCGGTCAAACAACGCCTGGTGAAACGCCCGGTCTTCACTGGAACGCATTTCCTTGAGGTCATGTCCGGCACAAAACGCCTTGCCGTTTGCCGCGATGACCACTACGCGGATTGTATCGTCCCCGGCGATGTCATCCAGGGCTTCCTGCAGCGCGATCAACATGTCTTCGGACAAGGCATTGTACTGACCGGGCCGGTTCAGGGTCAGGGTCGCTATACCGGCATTTACCCCGGTGAGCAGGATGGGTTCTTCTGCCAGCACTCGTGCAGACGTAGCCATATCGGTGTCTCCTCAGTACGATATATCCATAGTTTACTATAGAAAAACAGGATGGAAACCTGCGCTGTCTGCCGGAGGTAACTACTGGTACACTGTTAGCCCTTTTTTTATGGAGGACGGTGTGGATATTTCAGGCAAAACCGCGATAGTAACCGGCGGGGCATCCGGATTGGGTCTGGCAACGGTGAAACGGCTTGTTGATGCCGGCGCCAATGTTGCCGTGTTCGACCTGAATGAAGTCCAGGACGCCGGGATTGCCGGGCATGAGCGGGTTCTGTTCCAGCACGTAGACGTGGCGGATGAAGACGCGGTCGGGGCCGGCATCGGCAACACGGTAGCCAGGTTCGGGACGCTGCACATATGCTGCAACTTTGCCGGGATTGCAGTGGCCGCCAGGACTCTCGGGAGGGACGGACCGCATTCTCTGGATTTATACAACAAGGTAATCCGCGTCAACCTGAGCGGCACGTTCAACGTCCTGCGCCTGGCCGCCGCACAAATGGCTGAAAACGAACCTTTGGACGGACACGGCGGACGCGGCGTGATAATCAATACCGCATCGGTTGCCGCGTTTGAAGGGCAGATCGGCCAGGCCGCATACAGCGCCAGCAAAGGCGGGATAGCCGGCATGACGGTCCCTGTCGCCCGGGACCTGGCCGGCCTGGGCATCAGGGTCAACACCATCGCGCCGGGAATCATTCACACGCCCATTTTTGACGGCCTGGGTGACGAGGTCATCCAGTCCCTGGAGGCCTCCGTTCTCTTCCCCAAACGCCTGGGCAGTCCCGACGAGGTTGCCCGCCTCGCCGTATTCATTATCGAAAACGACTATATCAACGCGGAAACCATCCGCATCGACGGCGGTATCAGGATGCCGCCGCGCTGACCCGGATCAGAGTGGGGAGGGATCCCCTTCAGGATGCCGATGTTCGACCTTCCAGGTGGTTGGAAGGGACCATACTGCTGTGCAAAACGCCTATTACGATAAGATGCTTTTTTTCGAGCAAGTAATAAATGACATGGCTTGCATGGGGGAAACTGTAAATACCTTCTCCGATATCACCCCGGCGGCTTCCAATCAGAGGATTATCAGAGAGCAAAGTAAGGGTTTTGCGTAAATCAACAATATATTTTCTTGATTGTTCATTACCCCACTGACGTATAGTAAATTCGCGAATTCCGGATAAGTCCCGTCCGGCATCCCTGGTGAGACGATACATACCCATACTAACCGTTAGTATTTCGCTAACAGTTCATCGAAAAAGGAGTCGCCATCGGTTGTTGATCCGGCCTCATTTTCTGTTTTTGCGCGTTGCACCCGCTCTTTCAGCATTTGTATTTTCAGGTTTTCCATCATTTCGTAGTCATCCATTGATACCATTACGGCAACCGGTTTACCGTTTTTATTGATCTGAACAGGCGCCCGCTGTACGTTCAACAGCATATCGCCAAACTGTGTTTTCGCTTCATTTGCGGAAACTGCTTTCATATCAACACCTCAAATCATTCTTTTCGTTCAGTTTAAACGTTTCGTACGATATAATCCACTAAACCCTCATGATCAGATCTCTGCACACCCCGACAGCATGTAACTCAGCTTGCTGGGGACAGAATTAATTCTGTCCCCGAATTTACACAGCAAATTAAATCACGTTGACAAGTTCTTGCATTGACCTCAATGTTCCTGACCCGCCAGCATAAGGCTTATGTTTTCGCGCTGAGCGCGGTACTGCTGTGGTCCACGGTTGCGACTGCATTCAAGATATCCCTGCGCTATCTGGACGTGTTCCAGTTGTTGCTGGTTGCAAGCGTGACGGCGACTTTGTGCCTTTCGCTGGTAGTACTGGTGACAGGCAGGATGAAATTTCTGGCGAACCTGGACAAACGGGATTACCTGCGGTTGGCCTGTCTCGGGATAATGAACCCGTTCTGTTATTACCTGGTCCTGTTCAGGGCCTATGACCTGTTGCCGGCGCAGGTCGCACAGGCGCTGAACTACACCTGGGCGATCACACTGATGCTGCTGTCCGTGCCCATCCTGAAGCACAGGATCACCCGGTTTGACTACGGCGCCACCGTGATCTGTTACTCCGGCGTCATGGTCATCTGTTTCAGCGGCGGGCAGTTTCCGGCAGGAGAGTTAAGCACTGCGGGGATTTTTCTGGCCCTTGGCAGCACCGTAATCTGGGCGTTTTACTGGTTGCTGAAAACAAAAGACCACATTGACCCCGTACTCGGCCTGTTCGTCAGCTTCCTGTTCAGCATCCCGTTCATAGCGGCAGCCTGCTGGCTCCAGTCCGATGTATCTTCCCTGGGCACGGCAGGCATCCTGGCGGGTATTTACGTGGGATTGTTTGAAATGGGCTTTACCTATATCCTCTGGCTTGCCGCGCTGCGCTTGTCGGAGGCTACGGCAAAAGTCAGTACGCTCATCTTTCTCTCGCCGTTTATCTCGCTCATCTTCATCAGCCGGATTCTCGGGGAGGCAATTGCCGTTGCGACGATTATGGGTCTGGTATTGATTGTCGGGGGGCTGCTGGTGCAGCATTTCAGTCCGCAGATCAATATTTGGGGTCAGAGTAAAAATACGGAATGACCCTGCACCATCTGTTGAGCTGCGTGTATTTTTACTCTGACCCCAAATATTGCAGATTTCGCAGATTATCGCAGATGAAAAAGTTAGCTGGATCGGGGGACGGATTTAAATCCGTCCCCGGACGGTCTTTTGCTTTCTACTGAATTAATTCCAGGGCTACGGCCGTCGCTTCGCCGCCGCCTATGCACAGGCTGGCGACGCCGCGTTTCAGTCCCCGGTCCTTGAGGGCGGCAATCAGTGTCACCATGATCCTTGCGCCTGAGGCGCCGACAGGGTGCCCCAGGGCGCAGGCGCCGCCGTTCACGTTCAGTTTGTCGTGGGGGATCTGCAAATCATGCATGGCCGCCATGGCGACGACGGCAAACGCCTCGTTCACTTCAAACAGGTCCACGTCAGCCACCGACCAGCCGGTTTTCTCGAGTAACTTTTTTATCGCCCCCACCGGTGCGGTGGTAAACCAGCCTGGTTCCTGGGCATGGGTGGAATGTGCGTGCAGGACCGCCAACGGATTTAAACTGCGGGATACTGCGTCACTCTCCCTGAGCAAAACCACTGCTGCCGCGCCGTCGGAAATGGAACTGGAATTGGCCGGGGTCACGGTGCCGTTTTTGGCGAATGCCGGTTTCAGTGTGGGGATTTTGTCGATCCGGGCTTTGCCCGGCTGCTCGTCGGTATCAATGGTGGTTTCACCTTTGCGCGTTTTGACTACGACCGGTTCGATTTCTTCCTTGAATCTTCCTTCCCTGATGGCGCGCTGGGCACGCGTCAGCGACTCTATGGCATAGGCGTCCTGCATTTCCCGGGTAAAACCGTATTTGCCAGCACAGTCTTCTGCATAAGAACCCATTAACTTGCCCTGGTCATACGCGTCTTCCAGGCCGTCAAAGAACATGTGGTCCACCATCTCCCCGTGACCCAGGCGCAGGCCGCTACGTGCCTTGAGCACCAGGTACGGCGCATTGCTCATGCTCTCCATCCCTCCCGCGACTATACAATCCGCGGAACCTGCCCGGATGGCGTCAAAACCCAGCATCACGGCCTTCATGGCAGAACCGCACATCTTGTTCACGGTGGTACAACCTGTGCTGGCCGGGATACCTGCGCCTATGGATGCCTGGCGCGCGGGGGCCTGGCGCAGGCCGGCAGGCAACACGCAGCCCATAATGGTCTCGTCTACTTCTGCCGGATTAACTCCTGCACTGTCCAATGCAGCCTTGACGGCAACGGCGCCCAACTGCGGGGCCGGCACGGCTGACAGGTCTCCCTGCAACCCCCCCTGGGGTGTCCGGGCCATACCCGCAATGACTATTTGATCATTCATGAATAAACTCCCTCGTCATTCCGGCGAAAGCCGGAATCCAGTGAAATACTGTGTCGCCTGAAGGGCGACCCTTTATTATACTGGATGCCGGGTCAAGCCCGGCATGACGAATAGGAGTGGTCATGCCTTCATTCTCAAGAACGGCTGATAGTAGCAGGTTGCGAAAACACCCGGATCTCCGGCAGTTCCCCGGTAAATTTCTCCACTTCAACCAGGCAACTGTGGGCGGACGGTCCCTGGGCCAATTTCGATGTTCCCGCATCACGCGTCAACGCGTTCGGATTACCGTGTACTTCCAGGGACATGGGATCGCCTGGATCCTGCGGGTCATACCAGGCCCCGGTTTCCAGTTCGATAACGCCCGGACGCAGGTTTTCCGTGAGGATGACCCCGGCCAGGCACGCGCCGCGGTCGTTGAACAAACGGATGATGTCGCCATCCCTGATGTCCCGTTCCGCAGCATCGTCCGGGTTCATCCTGGCCGGCGCCCGCCCCTTGAGTTTAGCGTTGCGGCTGGTCACGCCATGGTCGTATTGGCTGTGTAACCGGGTCTTCGGCTGGTTGGAGATTAAATGCAACGGGTAGACCGCAGCTCTCCCGGCGCCCAGCCATTCCTGCCTGTCGTACCACCTTGGATGGCCGGCGCAGTCGTCGTAGTTGAAGCCGGCGATCTTTTCCGAATACAGTTCGATCCTGCCGGAGGGTGTTCGTAGCGGGTTTATTTCCGGGTCCGTACGGAATTTCTCCAGGATATATACACGGTCCGGGATTTGTTCCTCTACCGTGATTTGCCGGCCATGCCAGAAATCATCAAATTCCGGCAATGACACATGCAGGCCTGCCGCCGCTTCCCTGGTTTTGCCATACAGGTGCCTGACCCAGTCCATTTCGTCCCTGCCTTCGGTGAATTCCTGCTCCGAACCAAGCCGTTGCGCCAACCCGGCGAAGATATCGTAATCGTTTTTCGACTGGCCGAGAGGCGGCAGGGCGCTGGGCATGGGGGCGAGATGGCAATCGTACGGATTGATGCAGATATCATTGCGCTCCAGTGCGGTAGTTGAGGGAAATACTATATCGGCATGGCGCGCGGTAGCCGTCCAGAATGGCTCGTTGACTACAATGGTTTCGGGCCTGGCCCAGGCCCTGCGCAGGCGGTTCAAATCCTGGTGATGATGGAACGGGTTGCCGCCCGCCCAGTAGACAAGCCTGATATCGGGATAGGTGAGCGTCTGCCCGTTGTATTCAAACTGCTCTCCCGGGTTCAACAGCATGTCCGAGATCCTGGCCACGGGGATAAACGCGGTTACGGCATTCTCTCCCTGCGGCAATGCCGCGGTCTTGTAATTGGGCAGGCGCCGGCCGGCAAAACCGATATTGTGGACGGAGCCGTAGCCATAGGCGACACCGGCGCCGGGCAGGCCCACGTAGCCCAGCATGGCGCTCAGCAGCGTCGCCATCCAGTAGGACTGTTCACCGAACTCGCTGCGTTGCAGAGACCAGCTTATACCGATCAGGCAGCGTTCTGCCGCCATCTGTTTTGCGGCTTCCTCGATTTTTTCGGCAGGTATCCCGGCCAACTGCGCCGCCCACCCGGCATCTTTGACGATCCCGTCCTCAGCGCCCATCAGGTAGGGAAGGAAGCGTTCAAACCCCGTGCAGTAAGTATCGAGAAAGCGCTTGTCCTGGAGCTTGTTCGCCACCAGGGTGTGGGCAATGCCGAGCATGACGGCAACGTCGCTGTTGGGCCGGCACGGCCACCACTCGGCATCAAGATAATCCGCCATGTCGTCCTTCACCGGGCTGACGTTCACGAACCTGACGCCGGCCTGTTTCAGGCCCTGCAATTGATCTTTGGCCGTGTGCGCGCCCAGGCCCCCGGCCATGATCTGGGTATTCTTCATGGCAATGCCGCCGAAACACACCACCAGCCTGGTGTGTTTTGTGATGTCCTCGACGGTGGGCGCCTGCATCATCAGGTCATAAAAATTCGTGCCCAGCACGTGGGTCATGATGACCTCGGCCGCAGCGACAGAGTAACTGTTAACGGAACGGGTATAGCCGCCGGCCGTGTTGAGAAAACGGTGCACCTGGCTGGTGGCATGGTGGAAACGGCCGGCGCTGGCCCAGCCGTACGAGCCGCCGTAAATGGCTTCGTTGCCGAATTCCTGCCGCACCCGCTGAATGGCATCGGCAGCCATATCAAGCGCCGTATCCCAGGCCACCGGCACGAACGGGTCGATGCCGCGCCGCGCCCCGTCGCTGTTGTGGCGTTGTTCCAGGTATCCCTGCCGGATCATCGGCTGGAGGACGCGTACATCCTCATCCTGGGCGTTCAGTAACGATTGGCCGATCGGCGTAGGGTCGGGGTCGGTGGCGTAGGGATGGATCGCCACCAGCCTGTCGCCGGCGACCTCGGCCAGGTAATTCCCCCAGTGGGAGGTTACCGGGACCAGTTTATGCAGTGGTTCCGCTTGTGCGTGCATGTCTGTTTTCCGTCATCAGGACTGTTGAATTACTATACACATGTTGGCCGGCAAGTTCTAACAACGCCGGTATTAAAACCGGTCCCCTCAGCCCGTTCCAGGACTGTGACCTCAGCCCCGTGTTGCTGCAGGTAGTAAGCGGTTGTAACTCCTGTCACCCCGCCTCCGATAATGGTTACTCGCATGGATCGGTAAATGTCCGGACTTTAGAATTTGTCAATATTATGGTCTGCGCGCCGTTCAATTACCAAATCCAATTTCCAATGGTGAATAGCCCAGTCCAGGATCTCCCGCTTGCCGGCTTGCGCCAGTTCCGGATCAGGCGCCTGCCCGAGGAAACGTAACGCGCGCAACAGTACTGTTTCAGGGGAAACCCCGGCGAGCACGTCCGTTGCCCCGTCCTGCTTGCTGACCTTCTTCCCGTTGGCATCAACGACAACCGGGTGGTGCGCGTAAGCAGGTGAGGGCAGGCGGAGAACGGATTGCAGGTAGACCTGGTTGAAGGTGGTGTCGAGCAGGTCTGCGCCGCGCACTATATGGGTGATATCCTGGGCGGCATCGTCGATGACTACTGCCAGGTTGTAGGCGATTAAGCCATCCGAGCGGCGCAGGATGAAATCTCCGGTCATATCGTCCAGCAGTCCTGTTTGACGAGCTTGAATTGCATCGTCAAAGGTTATCGGCCGATCCGGCGTTTTCACGCGCAAGGAATGGGGTTTTTCCTGCTGAACCGTGCGCATCCTGCAGGTGCCCGGGTAAGGTTTTCCCCTGGTGATCTTCCTTGGGCAAAAGCAGCGGTACAGCAGGCCTGCTTCAGCAAGCGCCGCCAGGGCCTGCCGGTAATATTCAAGACGGTCGCTCTGGTACACGATATCGCCGTCCCATTCCAGTCCGAGGATCTCCAGGGTATCGACAATCTTGCGGTCGGCCCTGGCGCGCACCCGCGGCGTATCGATATCCTCGATTCGCAGCAACCATTTGCCCTTGTTATACCGGGCGTCAAGATAACTCGCCAGCGCCGCCACGATGGACCCGAAATGGAGCGGACCGCTGGGAGTAGGGGCAAAGCGCCCGATATAAGACGTGTTTAACATGGATGGACAGGATATACAGGATACCGGGTATTGGGGACAGATTTATAAATCTGTCCCCGGCTGTTTTCACTGATTAAAATATAACAAATGATCTCCTGCGACAAATTGGCCGCGTTGTACGATCGACTGCTGGATACTTACGGGCCGCAGCGCTGGTGGCCGGCAGAATCCGCGTTCGAGGTGATCGTCGGCGCAGTACTCACCCAGAACACCAGTTGGAAGAACGTCGAAAAGGCGATAACAGGACTGAAAGATGCCGGCCCGCTTGAGTTGGGCAGGATTGTTGCGCTACCCCGGGATGAATTGGCCGAACTGATCAAATCCTCCGGTTTCTTCAATGTAAAGGCGCAACGCCTGCAGAACCTGTGCGGGTGGTTGCATTCACAGGGTGGTCTGGACGCCGTAGCTCAATGGGACACCGGCAGGCTCAGACAGGCGTTGCTGTCAATCAACGGCGTAGGGCCTGAGACGGCTGATGACATCCTGCTCTATGCTTTTGAGCGCCCGGTATTCGTTATCGACACCTACACCCGCCGCCTGTTAAACAGGCTGGGACTGATCCGGGGCAGGGAAGACTATGAAACGTTGCGGCAGATGTTCGAATGCTGCCTTGCTCCGGATCACAGGCTGTATAATGAATACCATGCGTTGATCGTCAGGCATGCCAAGGAAAAATGTACACATCACAACCAATGCCGGCATTGCGCAGTGGAAGCGCCAATCCCGTTATAACCATGACTGAAGAATACTATATCGACCAGGCCGTTCGCCGGAACGATCCCGGAATTTAGCGGGAACTGCTGTAGCCTGCTTCACCTGGTTGCATTATGGCTGCGATATAATCGTAATTATCTCCCTGTTCCGGAAAGAGAATATGGGCTTGCGCAAACCGGTCCAGATCCCAGGAAGCATCGCCATACCTGTCCCACAGGTCCTCATGGCGCGTGCCTGAAACAATGAACGAGTCCAGCGTTACGTTCCGGTAATTGCTGCGCTGACTGATTTTCCCGGCAAATTCCGGCAGGCGTTCGTGTAGTTGCGCCTTGTCGTCCTGCTCGTATGAAGGCGCATTCAACATGCCGTGGGGTTCAATGAATACGATTCGCTGTCCTTCGGTATCCTTAATCCACAGGATAAAATCAGGGTAAAAACCGCTGTTCTCGAAGAAACCGATGCCTTTGCCCCGGCTCAGGTTGCGCAACAGGTAAACCTGCTTGTCTGTTAAAAAGCCGTCGCTTTCTGAGCGGCAATACGCGCGCATGTCCTCGACGAATTTTCGTTCTCCCGGCTTTAACCCCGGCGGCGCGCTACTGAGCCTGTCATCCTGTTCCACCAGCAGTGGCTGGTAGAGATGCCGGTCGAAATAAACGTTTTTAAGATAATGGTTTTCCTCCCGGTAAAGACGCTCGCCTTCCTGCAGCAAGTCCTCAATTATAGCAATCAATTCACTTTCATCACGGGATATCTTGAGTGTGTAATCCTCAAAGTTGGTGTCTCCTGCATCAATTTCAGTAAAGATCATGTTTTCGGAATCCCAGCGCTCCCGCTGCACGCGGTAGTACTTGTCAATATACTTTCTCAGTATGGAGACCACCACCTCGTGCAAGCGTTCCACGTCGGCATAAGAACGCGGTTCCATGATTGAGTCCTCCGCGCTCAAGCTGTACAGTCTCACGGGTTCGCCGGCCGTCATAATCTTTTTGGCTGCTTCCGGGGTCAGGGCAAAATTTTTCCATCCCTTGTTTTCCTTGTATTCCAGCAGCTCCAGGTACACCCTCTGCCAGTCAATGAGCGCCAGGCTGCTCGCCGGGATGGGCCGGTTTTGTCCGGAGTGAAATTCAGCTTCCTTGACGCTGGCGCCGCCGCTCTCCATGATCCTGACCCTGGTGGACAGGTCAAGATGCACCCGGGCTGCTTTATCAGCTATAAGAAATACATTTTCCTCATCCGCGAAATGGCGTCCTTCGGGCGCACGCGGCGCCACCAGTCCCTTGTCAAGGAAATCCGCATTCGGCCGAACAGGAAGACGTAATTCCAGGAATCCCTCGGTATCGACGCCTTCCCGTTCCAGGTAATCGCGAAACTGCGTCATATAATTAGCCCGCACCGCAAAGATGTTCAGTGTTTCCAGCAACCCCAGGTCGTTCGGGTGGTCGCCGTCCAGCGCGGCGCTGCGTTTGAGGCTGTAGTCCCGGCCTTGCAGTCGCACCCCCCGCCCGAACATCTGTATGATTTCCGACCCCTCCTTACGGCCGATATTCAGCAGTCCCATGTTCGATACGCGCCAGGAATTCCAACCCTCCATGAATTTCTTCGCGCCGATGAGCACGTCAATTCCCGTATCAGGCGCGTTGATGCCGTCAAACAGGGAGTCGGCCATGGCGTCTTCTTCCAGGGTGATGCCGGCGGAGTCCTGCGCTACCAGTTTTTTGAATTTGCCCACGTCGCCGATATAGATCAGCCCGAAGTAGTCCTCGCCGCCGCCGGCCTTCAGGCCGATCTCTCCCCTGCTGTTACGAATGCTGCACAGGCGTAACCCGCCCCCACCCGGCGTACGAAACACCTTGGCGAGGATATCGGTATATATCTGTTCCAAATCCATAGCGCTCTTGCGCAGGTAATCGAACCTGTTCCTGAACACGTCTTCCCCGCCCGGCGCAAGCAGGCCGCTGACCCCCTGGAGTAGTTTTTCCAGGGCCTGCATCGTCCAGGTTTTATTGTCCAGGACCCGGTGCAGGAAACGGGCGACGACCAGTACGTCGCTGCGCGCCTGTTTGTCCCTCATATAAACCGCATTCACCGTACTGCCGACAAATACCCACAGCGGACGCTCCAGGTTGTAGGGACGCAAGGCTTGCGCTTGTTCGATAAACAACCGTTTTTGCTGGTAAAAAGATAACAGGTTGCCGAGCAGCAGCAGGTTGGTTTTTTCCTCCGTGGTTTCCTCTGCCAGGTTCAGTATACGAAAATCCTTGCCATAGCCGTCGCCGTAGAAGTAACGATAGGAATAATCGAAGATAATAGCCTTGCCATACTCTATGGTCAGCGGGTCGTTGCGCGCCGCCGTTAAAGCCTGGCCGAAGGTGGCGCTGTATTCAAACGTAAACCCGGTTGCGCCCAGCGCATTACGCAACTTCAACCACGCCGCGCCCCCCGAACCCTTATGCCCTTCGTCCACGAAAATCAGGTTGTTGCCGGAAAATGCTTCCACCGGTACGCGTTCGCCGCGCCCGCGCTTTTCCTGCGCCAGCTTGGTGATCTCCAGCACGCGCACGGTATTCTGCCGCGGCAACAACAGGCCGCTTTCGTTCAGGACAAAGCGTTTTGCCGGAATATCAGATAGCGCCAGCTCCTGCAGGTGTTGCTCGCTCAAGCCTTCGTTCGGCGTGATCAACAGGATATTATCCAGCGCCGCATTGTTATAGTGCAGAAACTGCCGATAGTTCAGGTGCATGATCAGCGTCTTGCCGCTGCCGGTCGCCATCCAGAAGGCGAGTTTCCTCAGGTCTGTCTCCGAGAATCTCCCTCCTTCCGGGACGCCCCTGACAACATTTTGGCTTGCCAGAAAATCGTTCAGGGACCGGAGCATATTGGCCCGGCCGTTGAAATAGCGGTCCAGGAAGACTTCCGTGTAAAGCAGGGCCAGGTGTTGAAAGTATTTCAGCCTGAATGCCGGCCGCCGGGCAGTGACGGCGCGCAGGTGCGCGCGGATATTGTCGTCGTAGCAGGCAAGATCATCCAACGGGATACGCAGTTGTTTCCCGCGCGAGGTCAGCAGCCGGTAAACGAAACTGCGACCTTCCGCGTCATAACCTTCACCTGCCTGCTTGACGTGCCAGAGCAGCTCCCGGTTGCTGTTATAGCCGAACTGGTAGTTCAGCCAGGCGAGCAGGGCGAGGCGTTGCTCGAGTTTGACGTACTGTGGTTGGCCCGAATATAACTCAATCATGCCGACATTGGCGCGAACATACGATCTTTGAATACAGGGTCCAGCGATCTTGCTTTGGGGATAAACGAATCGCCGTTGACGTAGACTTCGTCCGCCCCTTCGGTCAATTCCTGCTCGGTGACGAACTGCTTGTCACGTTCCATCTCCGCCTTTTGCCATCCCTCGGTTTCGCGCCACAAAATCACGACTTGCCGCTGCTGCATCACGCCGCGCAAGATCAGGTAGCGGCGCCCCTCGTCATAATAGTTTCGGCGTGTCTGCACGTGCAGGCCCAGCAGGTAGTTGAAAGTTTCGGGAATATCCACGATTGTCTCCCGGGTCTCGCCGCTGCTGTGGATGTTCAGTTTGTAATCGAAGGGCCGGGCCAGTTGTTCCACGTTCAGAAAGGTTGCGCTGCGGCGGGTTTCCGCCGTCAGCATGTACTTGAGCATGTAGTCATCGAACCGCATCGCCTGCTGGCCACTTGAGTCGTCGAAACCGATGTTGCCCAGCGCGTCTTCGTAGCTTTCCAGGCGCAGGCGCTTGATGATGCGCGGGCTGCGCTCGGCTTCTTCCTGAGTGGCCATACGTTCGGGCCTGCCGTCTTTCCACTCCGGGGTAAACGTCACTTTCTTGATGCGCGGCAACAATACCGTGTTGAAATACTGTCCCATTTCAACCAGGATAAACCTCCGCTTGCCACCGTCCTCGCGGTTGAGATTGATGACCGCATGGCCGGTGGTGCCCGAGCCGGCGAAGTAGTCAAGGACTACGGAGCGTGCTTCACAGAGCGAGGCGCGCAGACAATCTCCAACCAGGTCGATCGCTTTTGCAAAGTCGAAATCTTTGTTGCTAAAAAGATCTTTTAGCGTTTTCGGCCCTAGATTTGCCGAGGCATATTTCTTGTCATCCCACCAAGTCCTGGGCATCGAATCCGTATCCATGCGTGTCTTGAAATCTATGCTGACACTACCTTTTTCATCACGACGAATTCTGTATTCAGATAAGTCGCTTTTGACCAATTCCCAACCACGATGCCAATTTTTTTCAACACGTGTTCCATTCTGCACCTTGATCGGCCACGCCACGGTTTCGTCCTCTCTGGACTGTTCCAGAATCTTATACTCCCGTTTATCCTCGTCCCATTCCATTTCGGGAATGCGAAGCGTGTCATTCTTCGTGACGTAAATTGGATAGAACATCTTTGGCCGGTCTTCTCTCCTATCGTTCGAACCACTTCGAACCAAGTTGGCCCAGGCAAACCTGCCCCTGTTGTCTTGAAGCGGGAAACGTGCAAGCTCATTTTCCGTCTTAGGCAGGGTTCCAGGAATAGCATCGGCATTGCCGTAAAAAAGCGCATACTCATGAGCGGGAGAAAACTGCCCGCTTGATTTACGTCCTGCGGGATTGGAACGTACAGGAACGATGCCTAACTCTTTTTCAAAAATCGGTTGCATGACCTGCCGTAACAGAGCCATCTCCTCATCATCAATGGCGCAACACAATATGCCGTCTTTCGACAACAGGTTTTTCGAAAGGGCAAGGCGGTTTTCCATCAATGAAAGCCATGAGGAGTCCTTATAGTCGTTCTTATACAAAATTGCCGAAGCGTCCGTATTGTAGGGCGGATCAATATAAATACACTTTACCTGCTCCCGGTATCCGTCCTGCAAAAAGCCCAGCGCCTGAAAATTCTCCGAATGTACCAGCAACCCGTCACAGAACTCATCAATGTCTTCGATGGATGCGAGCAGATCGTCCTTGAAGGCATCATTAAAATGCCTTGTATCCAGTACCAGCGTCGGGTGGTCCTGCATGAAGACAATGCGTTTGTTCCCGTTGGAATTGAACAGGTCGGGTTTATTCTCATCAATATGGAATAACGCCTTCCATTCTTCCCACTGCGGTTCGCAGGCGGCAATGGCGGGGTAGAAGCGTTCATCGATGTTACCGATGGTAATGCAGTACTGAGTGTCGGTGACGAACTTGCGCTTCTCCCACAGCAGCTTCTGGAATCCCTCGACCTGGGCCAGAAAATCGATGATGCGGGCACCCATCGTGCTGATTGTCCGGATAATCTGGAACCAGCCCTCGGCGAGATCTTCACCGGCGATTTCCATGTCATTCAGGTTCAGCGCTTCGCTCTTGAGGTAAAAATCCAGCTCGCAGGTTAAAAACCCTTTCAAGTCCTTGTGAATGAAAAAATCGGACGTGTTGCGGCGGGTATACTGCCGCAGGTGGTGTTCCAGAAGCGTGACCGGTTCACCATCGGCATTGTGGTGGTGTTCGGCAGTCAGCGCCAGCCGCATGTCATCGGGCAAACCCGGCAGCGTCGGGAGCGTCGTTACAGCCTCGGCAATTATGGCGGCCTGTTGATCACTTTTGTCGTAATCGCTTTCTTCCTGCCCGGTCAAAGGCCGGTACTCAAAAGGAATGGTTAACTCGCCACCTGCCTCATCGGCGTCTACTGCCTCAACACACGGCAGGAAAAAACGCCGCTCACCCTTGACGTTGTTCTGCTCGATGTCGGCCGCGCGAAGTTTAAAATGCACGGTGACGCCGTGCGCAGAGATAAACGAGTAATCATGAAAGCGCTCGGCGGTCTTGATGTAGTACTGGTCCGAGTTGGCCCAGTGCAGGTACACCTCCTCGCCGTTGTACGGAATGGCATAACGTTGTTGCCCGGAATAACGGCGTTTGGAGATAAAGTCGCCATCCTGATAATAGCGGCTGAAGAAAGCGAACAGGTGGTTGAAGATGTCCGCTTCCAGGGATGCGCGGCTGCGGGCGCCGATAGTGCGCTGCTGCCATTTCAGGTACTTTTTACCCAACGGGGTCTCGTGGTACAGCAGCAGCTTGCCGGCTGCGTCGAGCGCGTCCGAGCCGAAAGTCTCCCTGACCAGTTTGGCCGTTTCCTGCAACTCAATGACGGCCATGTCCTGGTCGTGCAGGATACCCCGGTCAAGTTCCTCACTGACGGCCTTGATCAAATCTTCTGAAATGAATTTCTCAATCACCTTCCGCTTATGATTCATGATGCGGTAAATGCCGAAATCCAGGTCGGCGCAATCAAACTGGAACAGCTCGCGCAGCAGGCGTTGAAACTTTTGGTGGTTCTGGTTTGTGGTCGTCATTCCTTTATTTCCGGGCTGCCCGGCATCCCTCCAGGTAGTTTCTCAATTCGGTGATGGAGTTCAGATAATAAAAGTTTATCCACTAACTGTCCAGACGTTGACAGCAACAAAATTATACGGTTACCCTAGGCACAAGCTTTGTCTCTTAATGAATTGAACTAAGACATCATATTCTCCCTGACCGTTTCCAGCTTTAAGGCCAAAGCGCACCTGTTTGCAACGCTTCAAGCAATTGTTTTACCGGCCACACGTCAATACCGTCTTCGGTACGGAAGACGCGCGCGCCGTCGTAGATGAGAATGCGGCGGACCAGGTGCGGCAGGTCATTAATGGCGCGTAACCCCTTGAGTAAGACAGTGTTATACCGTCTTGCCGCTTTGACCTCGATGGCGAGGTATTCGTTATCCCGGCTGAGCAGGAAATCGACCTCAGTGTTCGATTCTGCCGGCGCCCAGTAATGAATTGTGTCAAATACCGATTGCTCTTCCGCGTGAGCGCGCAATAGACTGAGAACCCAACCCTCGAACAGGGCGCCGCGTTCTTCCACTGACACGGGTCCGAACTGGCGTTTCACGGCCCGCACCAGGCCGGAGTCGACCCAGTAGAGTTTTGGTCGTCGTCGTTCACGCACCCGCAGTTTGGCTTCAAAAGCGGGCAGGCGCCAAGTGAGCAAGGTGTCTTCAAGAACATCCAGGTAGCCGGTAACGGTAGTGCGCGCTACCCCGGCATCCCGGGCGATGCCCGTTACGTTCACGGTCTGCCCGTGAAGCAACGCGGCAATGGGCAGGAAACGAACGAAACCGGACAGGTTGCGGACTATGGCTTCCGCGCGAATTTCTTCCCTCAGGTATAGTTGAGTATAGCTTTCCAGAACTTCACGACGGTCCCCCGCAGTCCAGACCAGGGGAATGCTGCCGTACCTGAGCACGTCTTCCAGGATGAAATCGGTGCTGAGTTCTTGCGGAACCAGCGGGTACATGGCCTTACGACTTGCCCGCCCGGCCAGCAGGTTTGTGCCCGCGGTTTTGAGTTTTCGTGCGCTGGAGCCGAGCAGGGCAAAGCGGAGACCGCGTTCCTCTATCAGTCGATGCACCTCATTCAACAGCGTAGGAATGCGCTGTACCTCATCGATGACAACCCAATCACCATGTGAAACGGTGGAAACCAATTCTCGAAACAGCGACGGGTCAGCCAGGAGATCGTGATATAGTGCTTCATCCAACAGGTCAAAGCGTAGCGCGTTTGGAAGAGTTACACGCACCCATGAGCTCTTGCCAACGCCTCGCACACCGAACAGGAAGAAACTGCGGCTTGGTAGTCTGGTGATTCTTTGGTACACCATGACGTCAAAAATACCCGAAAAGTGACGACATGACAAGCATATTCAACCAAACTCTCATGATCAGGGATCTGCACACCCCGACAAAATGTAACTTTGGCCGGGGACAGACTTAAGTCTGTCCCCTGAATTTATACAGCAAAAATCATGATGCCAGTGGCTGGCATTTGCCGGAATGGGGCTGGCTGATCCCTGAATTTACAGCAAATCCAGCATTCGAAAATAGATCATCCCCAGGGCCAGCAACTGGTTGCCCACCCACTGCCCGCCTGGGATGCGGTAATGCTTCACCTTCTCGAACACGTCAAAGCGTTCGTAAGTGCCGGCGATGGCATCGGCCACAACCTGTCCGGCCAGGTGGGTGACGTTCACGCCGTGGCCGGAATAGCCCTGGGAATAGAAGATGTTGTCATCCAGCCTGCCGATGTGCGGCACGCGGTTGATCACGATGCCGATCTTGCCGCCCCATTCGTAATCGATGCGCACGCCTTTCAACTGCGGGAATATCTTGAGCATTCTCGGGAGAATGGATTTCCTGATGCTGTCAGGTTCCCGCCCGGAATAATTGCAGCGGCCGCCGAACAACAAGCGCCTGTCTGCACTCAGCCTGAAGTAATCGAGGACGTGGTTCGGGTCGCAGACAGCCAGGTCGAGGGGGTTGATTTCACTGATCTGCTCATCGCTCAGTGGTTCGGTGGCAAGGATAAAACTGCCGGCAGGGAATACGAACCCGCTCAGGCGGCGCGCTTCAAGGCGGTGGTAGGCGTTCCCCGCCAGCACCACGAAATCGCAGGAGACGCTGCCTGATTCGGTATGCACCCGCGCTTTGTTGCCGTGTTCAATCCGGACCACCGGGGATTGCTCATGTATGACGGCGCCCTGCTGCACTGCCGCCGCGGCCTCTCCCAGGCACAGGTTCAGGGGGTGCAGGTGGCCGTTGGCCATGTTGATCAGGCCGCCGATATAGGCCTCCGTGCCTATCACGCCGGTTATTTCCTGTTTCGGCACCAGCCTGGTTTCATAGGGGAAATCCGGTCGCTGCAGGGACTCGTATTCTTCCAGCAGGTCGCGCCAGTGGCGTGGTTTGATGGCCACGTCCATGTAACCGAATTTCAGGTCGCAGTCGATGGCATATTTTTCGACACGCTGCCTGATGATCTCGTGGCCGGCCCAGCGCATTTTCTCGATTAGATCGGAGATGTCCCTGCCCCGGGATTTCCTCAGGCGTTCCTCTCCGCTGATTCCGCCGATGAGTTGGCCGCCGTTGCGCCCCGATGCTCCCCAGCTTACCCGGTTTGCCTCAAGTACAATGACTTTATAGCCGCGCTCGGCCAGGTGGAGCGCCGCGGAGATGCCGGTAAAACCGGCGCCGACGATGCAGACATCGCAATTATCTGCACCCCTGAGCGGGGGGTAGCCGGTGGTTACATTCGCGGTCGCTGCATAATAGGAGTTGCAGTGTGGTTGGGGGCTAGGAAAGTCCAAGACGTTCCAGGGTTTCCGGATCAGGCCTGCCGCCCTCATCCCAGCCGCGCAGTTCGTAATATTTCGGCAGCATTTCGTCCAGCCGGCATACCCATCCCTTCGCTGCACCGCTGGGGGCCGGTTCGGTCAGTATCCTGGGCGGCAGGGTATCGTCCCTGGCGGTCAACCCGGCAGCCAGGTTGAACTGGCGCTCCAGGTTCCAGATGCGCTCCCCGGTCTCCTGTAACCGGTTCAAATCCCATTCTCCCGTACAGGCGGCGTTGATGTGTTCGGCGACGAGTTCTTCGGAAAAACCGGCGAAGCCCGAGAACAGGCATAAGCCGCTGGAATCGACCGCCGCGATCATGTCCTGTGTTGCCTTGACAACCTGGGCTTTACCGTCAGGTTCCAAGGTGGTGAAATCATCCTCGTAAGGAGCGGCGCGCAAGTGGCAGGCGCCCCGGTTGCTGGTGGCATACCCCAGGCCCATGCCCTGCATGGCGCGCCCGTCATAGGCGGCGAATTCCTGGCCCTTGACCGACATGGACAGTTCCGGATGACCGTACTTCTCACACAACCGTCTGGAGCCCATGGCTATGTCACGGCCAAAGCCCTCTCCCTTGCCGACTGCCTCCGTCATTGCGCACAAGGCTTCGGCGGAACCGAATTCCAGTTTGACGCCGCCGGTAACGGATTCATCAATCGCGCCGATGTCGAACAACTCCATGGCCGCGGAGATGGAGCCACCCAGCGAAATGGGGTCCATACCGTATTCGTTGCAAAGGAAACCGCAATAGGTGGCGGCGTCAATGTCGGCCACCCCCACCGCGGAGCCCAGGGCATAGGCGGTTTCATATTCGAGTCCGCCGGATGCGCCGTGATATTGCGGCTTGTCCTTGACGGAAAAATGTTCCGGGTCAATATGGCAGACCCTGCCGCAGCCGATAGTGCAACCGAAGCAGGCGCTGTTGGTAACCAGGTTTGTATGGCCGCTCTCGCTGGTTTCCTTCATCGCGCTGAGGCCTATTTTCCCGGCGCCTTCGAACTGGACCTCGCGGAAGTTCCGGGTGGGCAGGGTGCCGTAGACATTGGTGGTATCCATCATGGCGATGGTGCCTTCCCCGGTCAGGGACTTGCGTCCGTCGTCTTCCCGCATGGCCCGGGCGGTGCTTTGAGCTACCTGCATGAATGCTTCCGGGTCTGCCACAGCAAGGCCTTTTGTACCCCGGACTGCAATGGCCTTGAGGTGCTTTGAACCCATTACCGTACCTACACCCGAGCGCCCGGCAGCCCGGTGCATGTCATTGACCACACAGGCATAGCGGCAACCATTTTCCGCGCTGGGTCCCACTGAGGCTATGCGGATCAACGGATCCTGGTGGCCCTGTTTGATAATCTCTTCCGTTTCCCAGACGGTCCTGCCCCACAGGTGGCCGGCGGGCAGCAGGCGTACACGTTCGTTTTCGATATGGAGGTAGACGGGTTCCGGCGCCCTGCCTTCCAGGATAAGCAGGTCGTAGCCTGCCAGCTTCAGTTCTGCGCCGAACTGGCCGCCGGAATTGGAACAGGCAATGGCATTGGTCAGGGCGCCCTTGGTAATTACCGAGTACCGCCCCCCGGTTGAGGCCATGGTGCCGGTCAACGGTCCGGTCGCAAAGATCACTTTATTCTCAGGGGACAACGCATCGACCGCAGGGTCGATCTCCTCAAACAGGTATTTGGTGCCGAGTCCCCGCTGCCCGAGGTAGGATTGCGCCCACTCCTCGTTCAACGGTTCAATTGTGACGCTCAGTTCAGTCAGGTTTATGCGCAGTATTTGCCGTTGCCAACTCATATCATGGTCTCCTGTTTACAGTTCATTTGCGGTCAGGTCCAGGCACTTGACCACCAGTTCAATCAATTCGGCCAGTTCCTTTCTGCCATACCCTGCGTTTACGCACCACAGGCCGGCCATGCCGTCCAGCAGGCGCTTGCCGTCCGAGTCCCAGATATACACACCATCGGCACGGGTAATGACCCGGCATCCTTCCTCTGCCAATGCCCTGGTATCGGTAAAGGAATGCAGGTGATGTGCGCTGTCGATTGCCTGCCAGTTCGCGGTGCTCATTTCGTTTTTACCAAATGTTCATATTTGGCATATTTGGGGTCAGAGTAAAAATTCAGGCGCAGATATATGCTGCCGGTACATCGCAGGTATTTTTCCTCTGACCCCAAATATACGCTGACCCCAATATATTATACATTCAACAGCAGGTGCTCCCGTTCATGGGCATTGTCTCCTACCGGCTTCGTGGGCTCAAGTTTTTCCTCCATTCCCAGGTAGTCTGCGGCCAGGGACGCCGACTGGGAAATCCTGGCGTCGTTCCTGCGAAAGCAGGAACCCATTCCCGCGGCTGGTCATTCCTGCACAGGATTATCCTTGCACGCAGATTCTTGCCCTTGCTTTCGCAGGGATGAACTTTAGCAGGAAGGGGCGGGAATCCACCGTCAACACCATACCGGTAAATTAATGCAGGCGCATTACACCTCCGCGTGATAAAAGTCTAATCCGGCCATTAAACATTACGTACGTGATCTTCATGTTCGCAACACTATCCGGTAAACTGCCCGCAGCTATGACTACGAGAAAGCTGCTTACTCACATCCTCCTGGTATCGGCACTGCCGGTTGTTCTGTCCGGCTGCCAGTCGGCATTCGGCCCGCAGGCCCTCGCACGTACCCACCCCGCCTATAACGAGGCCATCATCGCCTCGATCAACGAGCAGATGCTGCAGAACCTGGTGCGCATGCGCTACCGTGATGTGACTTTTTTCCTGGAAATAGGCAGCGTAACGGCCAGTCTGTCCCTGGGCGCCAACGTGGGGCTGAACTCTGATGTAAACCTCGGCAGCGGCGACACCCTGAGTCCCGGCGCGGGGATAGCCTATACCGACAAACCGACCATCAGTTACACGCCGCTGCGGGGCGAAGACCTGCTAAGGAGCATCCTCAGTCCCCTGCAACTGGAGGCCATCCTGGTACTGACGCAATCGGGCTGGAATATCAGCCGGGTGTTCGGACTGTGTTTTGAAAGGATCAACAATCTTTACAATGCGCCCAACGCATCCGGACCGACACCTGCCCGGGAACCGGACCATGAGGAGTTCGGTGAACTGATGGACGCGCTGCAGACGTTGCAAAAAAACCAGCTTATAGAAATCGGCACCAGGCAGAATGGGGATGACATTGATATCGTGATAAAGCTGATCGGGGATAACGATTCATACAAAAATGACATTGACAAGGTATACAGGTTGCTGGAACTTGACCGCGGCAAAGATGAATTCACGCTTAATACGGATTTTCTGGAAATGAAAAGTACGCAATGGACCGTGCGTACCCGCTCCATTTCCGGCCTGTTGTATTACTTGTCGCACAATATTGATGCGCCTTCCGGCCACCTCGATAAACTGGTAACAGTTACCAGGCCTGTAGACGGTGGATTCTTCGATTGGGACGACACGCCTGCAGGACGCCTGTTCAAGGTCAGGACCAGTGAGGAGCGGCCGGATAATGCATATATAGCCACCCGTTACCGGGGACACTGGTTCTATATAGAAGACACCGACCTGGAATCCAAGTCCACGTTCACGTTGTTGCGCCAGCTATTCGACCTGCAGGCCGGACAGACCAACCCCCAGGTGCCGGCGTTGACCATACCGGTCAGGTAAGGGCGTTTGAATTAATCCGGCAAGTCATTTATAATCCCGCAATTCTGCCCGTTACCGTGGATAAAAATCAACGACTGAACGGTCCGATCCCAGGGCAGAAACACAACGAAACACATCTCACACACAGGAGTTGTACCTGGTGGACAGATATTTGAAATCTCCGTATATCAATGCTGTTCCTGACAGAATCGCATTGATACAGATCGGACTCGCATTTGCTGCCGGCGCGCTGTTGCTGCCGGCGCTGGGCCGCGGCGCGGCCTTCTCCGCCATCCTTGCGGGCGTCATCAGCGCGTTGTCGACCTGGTACACGGGGAGGAAGGTATTCAACAGCAGGGCGAAGAACGCGCAGCAGTTCGTACGGAACCTCTACCTCGCGCATTTTATGAAACTGTTGCTGGTGATTGCGCTGTTCTGCATCGTATTTGCGACCATACCGGTCAATTTCCCTGTATTCGTGACCACCTACGCCGCAACACTGGCGGTGTACGGCTGGGCGCTGGCCGAAAACATGCGGCCCCGGCGGGGATAATCCGGTAACGGGAAACAGAGGGAGAGCGGAACATTGGCAGCCAATACGCCGGGAGATTACATCCGGCATCATTTGCAGAACCTGACCTACGGCCGCCATCCGGACGGTAGCTGGGGTTTTGCCCACTCGGCCGGGGAGGCCGCCGACATGGGTTTCATGGCGGTCCATGTCGATACCCTGTTCTGGTCGGTGCTGCTGGGGGGGTTGTTCCTGTGGTTGTTCCGCAGGGTTGCCGTTTCCATTTCCGTTGACGAGCCCGGCCGCCTGCAATCCTGTATCGAGGTCATCGTTGAAATGGTGGATAACTCCGTCAAGGAGACGTTCCACGGAACAAATCCACTCATCGCACCGCTTGCGCTGACCCTGTTCGTGTGGGTATTCCTGATGAATTTCATGGACCTCATACCCGTTGACTTTATCCCGCACGCTTCCTACCTGCTGGGTATCGAGTATATGAAAGTGGTGCCCACCACCGATGTGAACGCGACCTTCGGCCTGGCGTTCTCCGTGTTTTTCCTGATGATTTATTACTCCATCAAGGTGAAGGGGGTGGGGGGATTTTTCGGGGAACTGGCCTTCCATCCGTTCGGCAAGGCGTTGCTGCCGGTCAACCTGGTGCTGGAACTGGTTTCCCTGTTTGCCAAGCCGCTGTCGTTGTCGCTGCGGCTATTCGGCAACCTGTTCGCCGGTGAACTCATCTTTATTTTAATTGCTGCCCTGTTACCTTTCTGGGCGCAATGGACCTTGTCCGTGCCCTGGGCGATCTTCCATATCCTGGTGATCACCCTGCAGGCTTATATTTTTATGATGTTGACTATTGTTTATCTCAGTATGTCACATGAAACCCATTAACATATTATCTACCTGACAGGAGACGTTCTATGGAATCAATTATCAGTTTTTCTGCCTTGGCATCCGGCATCATGATCGGTCTGGGAGCCCTGGGCGCCGGTGTGGGGATCGGCATCCTGGGGAGTAAATTCCTTGAAGGCCTGGCCCGTCAACCCGAACTGGCCGGCGTCCTGACGCCCAGGATGTTCCTGATGCTGGGTCTGACGGACGCGGTGCCGATTATCGCTATCGCATTCGCCGCGTTTCTCATGTTTGCCAACCCGTTCCTGGGTCAGTACGAAGGGGCCGAAGGCAACGCGACAGAGGTCAGCGTACAACACGAGGAATAGCTGGATGAGCATTAATCTGACCCTGTTCGGCCAGGCGATATCGCTGTTTATATTCGTCTGGTTCTGTATGAAGTATGTCTGGCCGCCTATTATCAATGCCTTGCATGAGCGCGAGAAACGCATTGCCGATGGCCTGGCTGCCGCCGACGCCGGTCAGGACAAGCTTGTCGAGGCGGATCAGCGCCTGGTGGAACTGGTCGACGAAGGCAAGCAGAAAGCCAACGAGATCATTGTCCAGGCACAGAAGCGCGGGGACGAGATACTGGAAGAGGCGAAACACACAGCCAGGGAGGAAGGGGAACGCCTGATTGAAGCTGCCCACGCTGAAATCGAAAGGGAACGTACCCAGGCCAGGGACCAGCTCAGGCAAGAGGTAGCTACGCTGGCGCTGGCCGGCGCAGAACGCATCCTCATGCGCGAAGTCGACAAGAATGCGCATGACAAGATCCTGGCCGGAATAGGCGCCGATTTATAAAAGCCTCGAAATATGCTTGAGAATTCAACCATTGCCAGGCCGTATGCCAGTGCGGTCTTCGAACTGGCGCAGGAGAACGGCCAGGTCGAGGAATGGTCGGCCATGCTCGGGTTGTTGAGCCTGCTGGTTTCAGACAAGACCATGCGCCAGCTGATCACCAATCCCAAGGTCAGCCGTCGGCAGCTTCAGGACCTGGTGTTCGAGGTGTGTGGTGACGGACTTTCAGACCTGGGACGCAACCTGGTAAAGGTACTGGTGCAGGGAGACCGGTTGCAGTACGCGTCCAGTATAAAGAGCCAGTATGAACAACTGCGGGCAGCCGCAGAAGGCAGGGTGGACGTAGAAGTTGTGGCGGCATATGCGCTGGACGAACAGCAGCAGACCGGCATAGCCGAAATCATAGCGGAGCGCCTGGGTAAACAGGTAAATGTAAAGACTTCAGTAGAGGAATCGTTGATCGGCGGCGCCATTATCCGCGCCGGAGATTCAGTTATTGACGCATCCCTGCGCGGCCGCCTGTCCGAATTGCGCAACGAACTTATCCGCAGATGACGCAGATGAACGCAGATAAAACAGCTATTAGCTCTGTGCTCTATGGTTAAGAAGATAAATATGAAAGCCACAGAGAACACAGAGAAAAAAAGACTTGTCTTTCATCTGCGCTAATCTGCGTAATCTGCGTAATCTGCGTAATCTGCGGATAAAACATATATGAGGAACAGCGATGTCAATCAGTGCAACAGAAATCAGTGAACTGATCAAAAAGAAAATACAGGACTTTGACCTGGATACCGATGCGCGTACGGAAGGCACCGTCGTCAGCCTGTCCGACGGGATCGCCCGGATCCATGGCCTGAGTGACGCCATGCAGGGTGAGATGATCGAGTTTCCCGGCAACACCTACGGGTTGGCGCTCAACCTGGAGCGGGATTCGGTCGGCGCCGTTGTCCTGGGGAACTATGAGCACATATCCGAAGGCGACACCGCCAAGTGCACCAAGCGCATCCTCGAGGTGCCGGTAGGGGAAGCCCTGCTGGGCCGCGTGGTCGATTCCCTGGGGAACCCCATCGACGGCAAGGGTGAGGTCAACGCCGGCGACACCTCTCCCATCGAAAAGATTGCCCCCGGCGTCATCCAGAGGGTATCGGTAGCGCAACCGGTACAGACCGGCCTTAAATCCATCGATTCCATGGTGCCCATCGGCCGCGGCCAGCGCGAACTGATCATCGGCGACCGCCAGACCGGCAAGACCGCGGTTGCGATAGATACCATCATCAACCAGAAGGGCACCGGGGTTAAATGCATCTACGTGGCCATCGGCCAGAAAGCCTCCTCCGTTAACGTGGTGATCCGTAAACTGGAGGAGCACGGCGCCATGGAGCACACCATAGTGGTTGCGGCAACGGCCTCGGATTCGGCGGCAATGCAGTATATTGCGCCCTACTCAGGTTGCGCCATGGGCGAGTATTTCCGCGACCGCGGCGAAGACGCCCTGATCATTTATGACGATTTGACCAAGCAGGCCTGGGCTTACCGGCAGGTATCTTTGCTGCTGAAACGTCCGCCGGGACGCGAAGCCTACCCGGGCGATGTTTTCTACCTGCATTCACGCCTGCTGGAGCGCGCTGCGCGTCTCAACGAGGCGGCTGTCGAGAAACTGACGGATGGCAAGGTCAAGGGGAAGACCGGATCGCTCACGGCCCTGCCCATTATCGAGACCCAGGCAGGCGACGTCTCCGCGTTCGTGCCTACCAACGTGATATCCATTACCGACGGCCAGATCTACCTGGAGACGGACTTGTTCAACTCCGGGTTCCGTCCGGCGATCAACGCCGGTTTGTCGGTGTCCCGCGTAGGCGGCGCGGCGCAGACGAAGATCGTCAAGAAGCTGGGCGGTGGTATCCGCCTGGCCCTGGCCCAGTATCGTGAACTGGCGGCATTTGCCCAGTTTGCATCCGACCTGGACGAGGCCACCCGCAAACAACTGGAGCGCGGCCAGCGGGTGATGGAGTTGATGAAGCAGAAACAGTATTCCCCGCTCAGCGTGGCCGGCATTGCCGTGAGCCTGTATGCGGTGGAAAACGGGTTCCTCGATGACGTTGAGCTGGAAAAGATAGGCGATTTCGAAGCAGCGTTGCATAACTTCATGCACAGCGAACGCAAGGAACTCATGGCTGAGATCCAGGAAAAGGCGGAGTACACGGACGACATAGCGTCCGCACTGAAGGACGGCCTGGAAGAATTCAAGAATAACCACACCTGGTAATGACAGAATATATCCGCAGATGACGCAGATTAACGCAGATGGAATAAAGATTGTTATTCACAATTTATTATGCTGAGTCGATAGCACGTTAATCAGCCTGGATGCGAAACTAAGAAATAAATAAAAATAATCTGCGGTAATCTGCGTAATCTGCGGATGAAACAATCTGGAACTGAAGAAAACGAATGGCAGTAGGTAAAGAAATCCGCACCAAGATCGCCAGTGTGAAGAACACCCAGAAGATCACCAAGGCGATGGAGATGGTGGCCGCCAGCAAGATGCGCAAGGCCCAGGAGCGCATGCGCATGGCGCGGCCCTATGCCGACAAGATCCGCAACGTGATCGCGCACCTCGGGGCGGCCAACCCGGAATATAAACACCCGTATCTCGTACCCCGCGAGGAAATCCGGCGCATCGGACTGGTGATCATCTCAACCGATCGCGGTCTTTGCGGCGGACTTAACTCGAACCTGTACCGGGACGTGCTGGGTAAGATGAAAGAGTGGAATGATGCCGGGGTCGAGATTGACCTCAGTATCATCGGCAACAAGGCAGTGGGCTACTTCCGGCGTCTTGGCGCGAATATCGTAGCCCAGACCACCCACATCGGTGACTCTCCCGGGCTCGATACCCTGATCGGCGCCATCAAGGTGATGCTGGATGCTTACCTGGAACAGAAAATCGATGAACTTTATATCGTGACCAACCAATTCGTCAATTCAATGACGCAGAGGCCGAAAGTGGAACAGCTGATCCCGATACGTCACCTGGGAGACGATGATCTTACGCATATCTGGGATTACATCTATGAACCGGATGCCAGGGAAGTGCTGGACCAGTTGTTACAGCGCTACGTTGAATCACTGATTTACCAGGCCGTAGTGGAAAATATCGCCTGTGAACAGGCGGCCCGCATGGTTGCCATGAAAAGCGCTTCCGACAATGCCGGCACCCTGATTGATGAATTGCAATTAATTTACAACAAGGCGCGCCAGGCCGCAATTACCCAGGAAATCTCGGAGATTGTCGGCGGCGCCGCAGCGGTGTAATCGCAGGATAATAATTTAAGCAGAGGACAGAAATCTGATGAGTGCTGGAAACATTGTACAAATCATCGGCGCGGTAGTTGACGTGGAATTTCCCGGCCATGCCATACCAAAAATCTACGATGCGCTGAACGTTGATGCCGAAGGGGTGGAGACCACCCTGGAAGTACAACAGCAACTGGGTGACGGCGTCGTGCGCACGATTGCCCTGGGTTCCACGGACGGCTTGCAACGGGGCCTCAAAGTGGATAACAGCGGCGCGCCGATCTCCATCCCGGTGGGCGAAAAGACCCTGGGCCGGATACTGAACGTGCTGGGTGACCCTATCGATGAACGCGGTCCTGTCGGCGCCGATGAGAAATGGAGTATCCACCGGGAAGCGCCCAAGTTTACGGACCTGAGCCCGACGACGGAACTGCTGGAAACCGGGATCAAGGTTATCGACCTCATCTGTCCCTTCGCCAAGGGCGGCAAGGTCGGCCTGTTCGGCGGCGCAGGTGTCGGTAAGACGGTAAACATGATGGAGCTCATCAATAATATCGCCACACAGCATTCCGGCTTGTCCGTATTTGCCGGGGTAGGTGAGCGCACCCGTGAAGGCAACGACTTCTACCACGAGATGCAGGAGGCAGGCGTGGTCAATATTGAAAACCTGGAAGACTCGAAAGTGTCCATGGTTTACGGGCAGATGAACGAACCGCCGGGCAACAGGCTGCGGGTCGGTTTGACCGGTCTGACCCTGGCGGAAAAATTCCGCGACGAAGGCAGGGACGTGCTGTTGTTTATCGACAATATTTACCGTTTTACCCTGGCAGGTACCGAAGTATCGGCCCTGCTGGGACGCATGCCCTCAGCCGTGGGTTACCAGCCGACCCTGGCCGAGGAGATGGGCCGGCTGCAGGAACGCATCACCTCCACCCGGACGGGTTCCATCACCTCGATCCAGGCCGTGTACGTACCCGCGGATGACCTGACCGACCCGTCTCCTGCCACCACGTTCGCGCACCTTGACGCGACGGTGGTGCTGTCCCGGCAGATCGCCGAACTGGGCATCTATCCCGCCGTTGACCCGCTGGATTCCACCTCGCGCCAGTTGGACCCGCTGGTAGTCGGACAGGACCACTATGATATTGCCAGGTCTGTACAGAATACCCTGCAGCGATACAAGGAATTACGCGACATCATCGCTATCCTGGGTATGGATGAATTATCCGAGGAAGATAAACTGGTGGTGGCGCGCGCCCGCAAGATCCAGCGCTTCCTGTCACAACCTTTCACCGTGGCGGAGGTATTCACCGGCACGTCCGGCAAGTACGTCCCGTTAAAAGACACCATCGAGGGCTTCAAGGCCATCGTCAACGGTGAATACGACCACCTGCCGGAACAGGCGTTTTACATGGTCGGGACGATCGAAGAAGCGGTGGAAAAGAGCAAATCGGTCTAAACTATAGCTGAATATGGCAACCATTCACGTTGATATCGTCAGCGCGGAAAAGGAAATCTTTTCCGGCGAGGCGGAAATGGTCTTTGCCCCGGCAATCCTGGGTGAGGTGGGAATCGCGCCCGGTCACACGCCGCTGGTCACCCGGCTTGCGCCCGGCGAGGTCCGCATAAAGCAGGATAACGGCGAGGAAGAAGGGTTTTATGTCTCCGGCGGCATGCTGGAGGTGCAGCCTGACGTGGTGACCGTACTCTCGGATTCGGCCATGCGGGCTGAAGACCTGGATGAGGCCGCGGTACTCAAGGCCCGGGAAGAGGCGGAACGCCAGTTACACGACCGGGATGCGAATATAGAATACGCAACAGCCCTGGCAAAGAACGCAGAAGCCGTAGCACAACTTCAGGCCATCCGCAGGATGCGTAAACGCACCGGACGCAGTTGAACCCGGCCCGCGCGGCCGTATTGCCATGCCCCTGAGCGCCGTCATCCTTGCCGCCGGAAAAGGCAAGCGCATGCGCTCCTCGCTGCCCAAGGTGATGCACACCCTGGCGGGGAAAACCCTGCTGGCGCACGTGTACCACACGGCCTGCCTCCTCTCCTGCGATGAAATCCATATCGTCTACGGCCATGAGGGGGACCAGGTACGCGAGGCGCATGGAACGTTCAACGCCCGCTGGGTAAGGCAGGAACGGCAATTGGGGACAGGCCATGCCGTGTTGCAGGTCATCGATTCCATTCCCGCTACCCATCTTGTCATCGTGCTCTACGGCGACGTGCCGCTGATTACCGGGGAGACCCTGAACGCGCTTGCAGAAGCGGCGGGAGATTCCGGGTTCAGCCTGCTCACCGCTGTTCTTGAAGACCCGGCAGGTTACGGCCGAATTGTGCGGGACGAGGCAGGCAATATCCTGAGGATCGTTGAGCAGAAGGATGCGGACGAACAGGAGAAACTGCTGTGCGAGGTCAATACGGGGATGATGGCCGTGCGCGCAGATTTGATGAAAAAATGGCTGGGCATGTTGACCGACGATAACGCCCAGAAGGAATACCTGCTGACGGACATTGTCGGGTTCGCCGTTACCGAAGGTATTGATGTCCGAACGGTTTCCCCCGCTTCGGTCATGGAGATAAAAGGCGTGAATGATCGCGCCCAACTGGCCGAACTGGAAAGACACTACCAGCATTTGCAGGCCAGGGAACTGATGGGCAAGGGAACGACCCTGGCCGATCCGGCCCGTTTCGACCTGCGCGGCAGCCTGCAAGCCGGCGAGGATGTGTTTATCGACGTAAACGTCGTCATCGAAGGGGAGGTCAGTATCGGCAACCAGGTTTCAATCGCACCCAACTGCGTGATCCGGGACACCCGTATCGGGGACGGGGCGAACATCCTGGCCAATTGCGTTATCGATAATGCCGATATCGGCGCAAGAAACCGGATCGGGCCATTCGCCAGGATACGCCCGGGCTCAAACCTTGACGAAGACGTGCATATCGGTAATTTCGTCGAAATAAAACAATCGGAGATTGGCAAGGGTTCGAAAGCCAACCACCTGAGCTATATCGGCGACAGCGAGGTGGGCGAACGGGTCAACGTCGGCGCCGGGACGATTACCTGCAACTACGACGGGGTTGAGAAACACAGGACAATCATCGGTGATGACGTGTTTATCGGCTCCAATACCGAGCTTATCGCCCCTCTCAAAATAAACGACGGCGCCACTATCGCCGCGGGCGCCACCATTTCCAAAGACGTAGAGGCTGGTTCCCTGGCAATGAGCAAACGGGAAGCGAAAGTCGTGAAAGACTGGAAGCGTGGGCGAACGAAATGACATTCTCCACAGCAGATCTCCATGATGAACACGAAGGCAAGGTCCAGGTGGCCAATGTCCTGATGCAGTCTTTCGGGCGCAAGACCAGCTTCTCCGGTCCCATCTCTACGGTAAAGTGTTTCGAAGACAATTCCCTGGTCCGGGCAGCCCTGGAAGAACCCGGCAACGGCCGGGTGCTGGTAGTGGACGGCGGCGCTTCAATCCGCTGCGCCCTGGTGGGCGACAAGCTGGCGGAACTGGGCATAAAGAACGGCTGGGAAGGACTGGTCATCAATGGATGTATCAGGGATACCGCAGTCATCTCTACACTGGACACCGGCATAAAAGCCCTCGGCGCCAACCCCCGGCGCAGCGTCAAGCAAGGCAAGGGCGAACGCGACATTCCCCTCGTTTTTGGCGATGCAACTTTTAAACCGGGAGATTATCTCTATGCCGATGAGGACGGCATCCTGCTCAGTCCGGTGAAGTTGTTTTAGTCTATGAAACAGTTATTACGGAAACAAGCCATCGCAGCTACATGGAGGATTGTCACATGTATGGTGTGATTAAAACAAATGGGCGACGCATATCGACGTTTGAGGAATGGCCAAAGCCCAAAAGAAGGGACCAGTGGAAAGACGAACGAAGCGCGAAAGAGAGCGCCAAAGCATGGCTTGCCTCCGTGCCTTCGATCCCGTCTGAGATTATAGAAACGCTTTCTTCACACCATGACTTTGGCCCGCTCAGTGATTGGTGTGCAGAACCGGAGGCGCGGGTGCCATTCGACAGGTTTCGCGGCGAACCTGCCAACCTCGACGTATTGCTTGTTGGACAAGACCAGAACGGTCACATTGTTGTCGCAGTCGAAGCCAAAGCCGACGAACCTTTCAGTCAGACAGTTCGGGAAACATTGTCAAGCGCTCGATCACGGCTTAAAAACAACCCTGCATCAAAAGGTGTTGCGAGAATAGAGCAACTCCTCAACGCGCTGTTCGGCGCAACCACAACTCAAACCGATATTCTTGATCTCAGGTATCAACTGATGACCGCCACTGCAGCCGTAATGGCTGAGGCTCAGCGACTGTCCATACAACGCGCGGTTGTCATGATTCATGAATTCATCACATCCGCTACGAGCGACACAAAACGCGCCTCAAACGCCCGCGACCTGAATCAATTTGTTGCAAGGGTCTCCGGCAGGCATGACCCACTCACGTCAGGTATGCTGCAAGGTCCTTTCAACGTACCGGGCGCGCCGATTGTGGAAGCGGAAATTTCGCTCTATTTTGGAAAAGCCGTAATAGACAAACGAGGAATTGAACAATGAAAATGAGAATCTTTATCGTTGTGTTATCGGTGTGCTTGGTCCTGAATGTGCCGGCCTACGCGCGGAGCGGTACAATTAAGGCCGATTACGTAGGCTGTCTCTCGTAAAGCGCGCTTGATGAGTTCATAGGCGCGGCAATTGAAAAAGACTACCGACAAATGCAGGCGCTTATGGAAGCCCTGTTGTGTTTCAATTTGAAAGGGCGTGAATACTCTACCGTTGACATTGGTTTTGCGACGTCAAAAATTCGGGTTTATGCCAGCAGCGATTCCGTCGTGCTGTATGTTCCAACAGAAGCCATACGTAAATAAGGACGTGGGATCTTCTCTGATGAGTTGACATGCCCGGAACCGATTCCCCCAATTGCTCTTTTCTGAGAGAGCGAAGCAATTAGTTGCGCCTGACTATCAAGACCAAGAACAGGAACAGCGTGTATCTGATAACTACACTAAAACGTATAGTCTCAAGATATACAGAGAGATTTATCATTATGTCCAAAACTGCCCCTGTCAACATGCGTGTGAAACATGATAAGCGTGCACTATTAGCCAAGGCTGCTGCAATGCTAAACAAGGACAGAAGCGCTTTTTGTCCTTATTCAGGAGCGCAAATTTCAGGTCAGCAATTAATCTGGTTCCGGAATATAAGAGAGAAGACGTTGTTTCTGCTGCAAAAGGACTGTTGCAGAGGGAAGATACACTCGCATCTGAATCCTCCGATAAACTCTTAAAAGAACGTGTAGTTATAAGCCGAAAAGAGGCAGCAAAATTTTTTATAAAATACGTTAATGACAAATGGGGTCCTCATCAATTCGAGGAGAACGTGGGAGAAGCATTTGAGCGCAAAGGATATGAGCGCGTCTGGGGAAACAGCACTCGAAACGGCGGGGACGCCGACCATGTGTTTTGCTTACCGATTTCTGGAATTGATGAACTGGATGTATTGGATCGTACCCCGTTGCTGATAGTACAGGTCAAGCATAAAAGAGGGCGTGACTATAATGATGTTAAAGGGGTGAACCAGTTGGTGAAATGGGCTCTTAATGATAATGAGAAAGCAGACTACACAGTGTTATACAAGATATTATTCAGCAGTGCAGATTCTTTTACAGATGAATGTAAAAAGATAGCAGAGAAAAACGACATCATGCTGATTTGTGGCACTGAGGCCGGGCAGTTCATGCTTTGACTGAAAACGCCTTACCCCTCAAGGACGACCACTTTCACAGGCACCACTGCTTACGGCTTCTTCCATTTCTTCCAGTGTCACGAAAGAACCGGTATGTTGTAACGCACCATATAACCTGCCGATTGGCTCTACCGGTATTTTCTGTTTTTCCATCGTTAATCCTTCAAGGTGAAATTCAATAGCCTCTTTCATATTTTTTTCCACCTTTTTTCTGGTCCCGCCTGATGCAATGTTCTTGTGTGGAATGCCGATAATATCAATACTATCCTTACCCACCAGGTAAAAAACAACATGCTCGCCTTGCGGGAAACTGTAGTACCCTTCGGCAATATCCGGGCGTTGCTTGCCCAACAAAGGATTTTCAGCTAACCGGCCAAAGCGCTTTTCAAGCTGCTCCAAGTAGATATTACGTTGGATTTTGCCCCACTGCTGTTCTGTATATCGTCCGATGTTTTTTAAATCATCCCGCGCCCTTGGCGTGACCCTGAATGCGGACATCAAACTTCATTGTCCAGGTCATTAATAACAGTAGTCATGGAAAAATCATCAATAAATTCCCCGGCCCTGGCTTGTTCAGCGCCTTGAGCCAGGTGAGTTCGCAGAATTTCAATTTTGCTCTTGCGTTCTTCCATCACGCGCAAGGCATCCCGGATAACTTCGCTGGCAGAGCCATAACGACCACTGGAAACTTCATTTCTGATAAATGTCTCCCAATGCTTCCCCAGGCTGAGACTTGTCGTAGCCATAACGCACCTCAACTATTCAAAATAAGTAAATATGAATATAGTTTAAGTTAATGAGAAATGCAATATTTTTTGGGTGTCCCGGATTATCTCTTTCCCGCAGCAATTCAACTTATTGCGTACAGTCAGGGATGCAGGTACAATAATAAGTACAATGAAAGAGGCAAATACGATGGAAACACTCAGCTACTCCGCATTTCGACGTCACCTGGCCGGCATTCTGGATAAGGTGAATGACGACCACAAGCCTGTCCTGATTACGCGGCAAAATGGTAAACCTGCTGTAGTTATGAGCCTGGAAGATTTTCATGCCTATGAAGAAACCGCCTACCTTATGGCAAGCCCTGAAAATATGAGACGTTTGAACGAAGCTATCTCAGAGGTAAGGGAAGGCAGGACGGTGCAACATGGGATAATCGAAGAGTGATTTTGTCCTGGGCTGAAACAGCCTGGGAAGATTACCTGTATTGGCAGTCAGTCGATAAGAAAATACTTGAACGCATCAATACCCTGATTAAAGGTATTCAACGACAGCCTTGCACCGGTATCGGGGACCCCGAACCGTTAAAACATAATTGGTCAGGATACTGGTCTCGCCGTATCGACCGTACCCATCGTCTGGTCTACAAAGAGACGGGCAGCACGATTATTGTCATTCAGTGCCGTTACCACTACTGAACGGGAAAGGCGCCGGCCGTTCTTAAAACAGCAAGATTCGGGTGGCCGGGATCAGCGAATAACTTATACTTCTCCCATGAAAACCGTTTCCCGTTCAAGCTCGGCAGAAAATTACGAACAGATCGCGCAGGCGATTGCCTATATCCGTGATAACGCCGGGCTACAGCCTTCTCTTGAGCAGATCGCATCCCACGTCGGATTGAGTCCGTGGCATTTCCAGAGGAAATTCAGGGCCTGGGTGGGAGTCAGCCCCAAGCGGTTTCTTGAGTACCTGACCGTACAGCATGCCAAGGAACTACTGGATAAGTCGGCTAGCGTGCTTGACGCGGCTCTGGACCTGGGGTTATCCGGGCCGGGCAGGTTGCACGATCAGTTTGTTTCCATTGATGCCGTAACCCCCGGCCAGTACAAGCAGTTCGGCAACGGATTGCGGATTTATTTTGGTATCCATCCGAGTCCGGTCGGGCTGATGTTTTTGGCGCTGACCGATAAAGGCATCTGTGAGCTGGCATTCGGGTCAGCGGAGATACTCGACCAGGAAGTAAAAAACCTGGGGAGGCGCTGGCCTGCCGCGCAGGTATTTCACGACCCGCAACGTACCGCGCCGACCGCCGACAGGATATTCAGCCCCCGCAGCCGGACACAAGACAGGGCTCGAGCAGATTTTCGCCTGTTCGTAAAAGGGACAAATTTCCAGATCAACGTCTGGCGCGCGTTGCTCAGAATTCCGGAAGGCAGCCTTATATCCTACAAGCAATTGGCTCACGTAACCGGAAACCCCTCGGCCGTAAGAGCCACTGCTTCTGCGGTGGGCGCCAATCCTGTCTCTTACCTGATACCCTGCCATCGTGTTCTCCGCACATCAGGGGAACTGGGTGGCTATCACTGGGGAATCGAACGCAAGAGAGCACTCATCGCCTGGGATTCGGCGCTGACTGAATCCGTAAGTAAAACGGGCGCTGGGCAATAATCATTTGTCTACATCTGCGCGGATCGTTTTCGTCCCGTGGGTCAATCAGATAGAATGTTTTCCCGATGATCTTCAATAAGCCAACAGGGGAATGAGCGGCGCGCGTGAAGAAACACGGGTGGCTGATGCATTTTTCCGTATCAATCGGAAAACATCGGCCCTGCTCATCATCGATATGCAGAACGCCTTTCTCGAACCGGGTGCAATACTTGAGGCGCCTATGGGCCGCGACATTATTACGCGCCTCGCAAGGCTTATCGACGTGTGTCGAGAACTTTGCGTACCGGTAATCTGGGTCCGGCTCGACAGCAGCGCGCCCTACGGCGGTCTTCTCCTGGAAAAGTATCCATCTTTGCGGGAGCAGCAGGTACTGTATAAAGGGACGCACAGCTTCGAGCTTTTTTCGGACATGCCGGCTCCCCTGGAAAACGAGTTCCATATCGTCAAGCACAAATATGATGCGTTTCACCGCACCGACCTGGATACCCTGCTAAGAAACATCGGCGCGGACACGGTTATCATTACCGGAGTGACGACGAACTGTTGTTGCGAATCCACCGCGCGCAGCGCCTTCGAACATGATTACAAGGTCGCCTTTACCAGCGACGCGACGGCAGCATTTGAAGAACGCCTGCATGAAGCCACCCTGGGCACGGTGCGCGAATTATTCGGACGAGTGGTGACCGTAGCTGAAGTAATTAATGAATTGGGCGATAGCCCGGCTTAACGGAACAGGGGAGGAAACAGGTTTGAAACTGACATTTGTACTGGTGCATGGCTCCATGCACGACGGGTCCTGCTGGGACGGGGTTATCACGGAACTCAACAGGCAGGGTCATGTCGCTTACGCGCCGACACTGGCCGGGCACGGCGAGGAGGCCGGGAATTTTTTTACCCGGACGGATTGCGTGGAATCCGTGGTCGATTACATTCTCGAGAGAGACATACGCGACTTCATACTGGCAGGCCACAGTTTTGCCGGGATCGTCATCCCGGGCGTTGCAGAACAGGTATCTGACCGGATCAACCGGGTCGTCTTTCAGAACGCCATGGTGATGGAAGACGGGGAAGCTATCTACGATGTCATACCACCCGTACATCAGCAGATGTTTGACGCAGTGATCAAGAGAGACGGCGAGAGAGCGAACTGGATATTGCCGTTCGATGTTTTTCGTGAAAGGTTTATCAATGATGCGGATTTGGAAACGGCCAAAAAGGTCTACGCCAGGCTGCGACCGATCTGCGCTTATTCCCAGAAAGAGAAAATCCCGATGCGCGGCTTCCAGAGATTACAGGTGCCCAGGAGTTACATCAACTTTACCGATGATATCGTACTGCCCCACGGTGAATATGCCTGGTATCCCAGGATGGCGGACCGGCTTGGACTGTGCAGGGTGGTGCAAAAGCCGGGCAGCCATGAGGTGTGTTATACCAACCCGGAACTCCTGGCCGAAGCATTGGTTGAGGCGGGCAGGCCGTAACAATTATTCTCAGTCATGCAGTTATGTTAGAATAAAAACTGTCTGAATTGGAATTTACCAGCCAATATCCTGAACAGCCGCTCCCCGAAAAATGGTCAATGCCGAGAGACTAGAAAAACCATGAACAGCTTCAGGCAGGAACGGGCCTTTATAACAGGAAATTTCCTGTCCTTTCTTTCCGGGTTGTCCATCGGTTTACTGGTTGCATTTATTGTCTTTCTGCGTTACCAGACGGTCGAATCTGAGCCGGGCAGTGAAGTGAATAAACCGGCAGTGGATGCAGGTAGCCAGTCACAAACCGAACGGAACCAACCGGATGTCAAGTTCACGTTCTACGACACGCTGCGCAACAAGAAGGTCAATATCTCCGAATGGATGGCCGTCGAGAAGGACAAGCAGGAAGAAGCAGATGACCAGGACACGGTGGAAATCAGCGAACGCGATGAGAGCGGGGATAATACTGATGAACAGGAACAGCAAGCGGCCCGTCACCGGGACGCAGACGATGATATTACCGGATATGTCCTTCAGGTAGGCTCGTTCAGGGATTTCAGCTCAGCCGACCAGGTCAAGGCTGAACTTGCGTTACTGGGCATATTTGCCGATATCCAGCGCGTCCTGCTCAATGAGCAGGATGTCCGCCACCGGGTCCGTCTCGGACCGTTCAAGAGTATCGACGAGATGCGGGACATCCGCCGGAGGCTGCAGGACAACCAGATTGAATTCGTGCTGCTGGAACTACGGGCGGAACAGGATACGACCTGAAGATATTTACAACATGTCCTGGGGATCGATGTCCAGATACCACCGTGTCCTTTTTGCTTCCGGCAGGTCTTCCAGTAACCGGCACCACGGTGCGAGCACTTTTCTCAACAGGTTCCTGTTGCCGCACTGGATCAGCAACTGATTGCGAAAGCGCCCTTTCCGCTTCTCTATGGGCGCACTGACGGGTCCAAGAACAGTCAGTCCGGTATCGAGTTTTTCCAGTTCACGGCGGGCACAATGCAGAAATTTCTCTGCGGCTTCCTGGCTTGCGGCCTCGGCCCCCAGCAGTGCCAGGTAGGAATATGGCGGTAATTGCGCTTTCTTTCTCTCGGTAAGCAGCATGCCGGCGAACTCGTTATAATCCCGGGCCACCAGCGCTTGCAGCAACGGATGGCCGGGGAAATGGGTCTGGATGAAAACAACGCCGGGCCTGTCCTCGCGTCCGGCCCTGCCGCTTACCTGGACGATGAGTTGGGCCATGCGCTCAGTGGCGCGGAAGTCGGTGCTCAGAAGACCTGCGTCCGCGTCGATGATCCCTACCAGTGTCAACCTGGGGAAGTGGTGACCCTTGGCAAGCATCTGGGTGCCTATCAGTATGTCCGCATCACCACTCGTGATCTGCCTGATCATCTTTTCCATTGAGCCTTTGCGCCGGGTGCTGTCGCGGTCAATACGCAGTATCCTGGCCTGCGGGAAATGTTCGGCGAGGGCCCTGTCCAGGCGCTGGGTGCCGTGACCTACCTCCAGGAGTTCGGACTGGTCGCAATCCGGACACCTGCCAGGCAGTTTCCGGCGTGCGTCACAATGGTGGCAGACCAGCCTGTTTTTATCTTCGTGCCAGGTCATCTTCACGCTGCAACGATCGCATTCAGCGTGCCAGCCGCAACTGTGGCAGAGGATGACCGGTGCATAACCCCTGCGATTCAAAAACAGCAGTACCTGGTTATTGTTTTCCAGGGTGACGGCGATCTCGTCAAGCAGGGTCTTCGCTACGGCGCTGTAGACGGGTTTATTCCTGAGGTTGAGAAAACGGATTTCCGGCGCTTCGGCGCCGGTTGCCCGTGACGGCAGGTGCTGCCGTATATATTTCCGGCTTCTTATGTTTTTTATGGTTTCAAGGGATGGTGTGGCAGAGCCCAGCACCACCGGCACATTATCAAACTTGCCGCGCACCACTGCGATATCCTTGGCTGAATATCGAAACCCGCTGTCCTGCTTGTAGGACGGATCGTGTTCCTCGTCAACAACGTATATCCCGGGTGATTTCAGTGGCGTCCACACCGCCGAGCGGGTTCCTATGATCACCGCGGCGTCACCATTTCTTGCCGCCAGCCAGTTGCGCAGGCGTTCAGTTTCATTCAGGGCGGAATGTTGCACCCTGATATCGACCTGTAACCTCTGCCTGACGCGGTCGATAAACTGCGTGGTCAGACCGATTTCCGGCACCAGGATCAAGGCTTGCCTGTGCTGCGCTATCACGCGTCTCACGGCTTCGATATAGACTTCGGTCTTGCCGCTGCCGGTGATCCCCTGCAATACGTGTGTACGGTGGGTTTCCGGGTTCGCCGCGATCGAGTTGACCGCCTCGATTTGCTCCTGGTTCAGTGCAAATCCCCGCTCTTCGATCTCTTCCGCTACCGCGCCGGGGAGTCCGGTTACCGTCCGTAACACCAGCCCCTTCTCAAGCAGCGCATTCAGCGGCCTGGCATATTGGGCCTGTCGCGCCCTGAGTTCCTGCCGGGTCAATCCTGCCGGACTGCTGCGCAAAATTCGCAACAACGATTGTTGCGCAGGCGCGTGGTTTCCCGGCTCTGCCGTATTTCCTTCGGCACCGGCCACAAATATCTCGTCGTAGCCCCTGTCAACCGGCTTTCCCCGGCGCAGGAGCACGGGAAGCGTAGTGAACAACACCTCACCAGCCGGATGGTGGTAATAGTCGGCAGCCCAACGCAGCAACTTAAAATGGCGGGCTGAAAAAACCGGCTCGTAATCAATGACGTTGTTGATGAATTTCAGTTGATCCGGATGCAGGGAAGTCCGGTCGGCAACACCCGTCACTATACCGACCTGCTCCCTGCGCCGGCCGAACGGGACGCTTACCCGCATCCCGGGCTGAAACTCTACAGGCAGGAAATTTTCACCGATTGCGTAGTCGTAATGCCGGCGCAGCGGCACCGGCAATGCCACCTGTAAATATGTTTTTTTCACGGATTCAGAACAACCGGCCGGGGGCGTCAGGCTTTTCCGGACTGTTGTCGTAGGGTATCAGCATCCTGCTGCACTCTGTAGCATCGGGTAACCGGTTTGCCATGAAGACTTCAAATTCCGCATCCGTATCGCCTGCTCCTGCCGGGCAGCCTGTCTCAGCGTTAATCCTGATGGTAACAATGTCTGCAGGACGTTCCCCCAGGTTGACCGGAGTGTCCTTCAACGCGGTGCGCATATACTCAATCCATATCGATAACGCGGTCCTGCCGCCTACCTCACCCTGACCCATGGGTTCGAAGTCATCAAAGCCTACCCAGGTAACGGCCACAACGGATGAATTAAACCCGGCAAACCAGGCGTCACGCTGCTCGTTTGTAGTGCCCGTCTTGCCGGAGAGGTCATCCCGCTGCAATTCCCGGTAGGCCCTAGCCCCGGTTCCGCGCCGAACCACGTCCCGGGTCAGTTCGTTCATGATCCAGATGTTTTGCGGGTTGACTACCCGTTCGGCAATATTTTCTACCGGGACCGCATCCGCGGTTCCGGATTCGTCTGCCGTACCGGTCTCTGCAGATTCCACCCCTGTCGTACCGTTATCAGGGCAGTGGGAACAGACGGTGGCGGGTTGCGCCTCGAACAACAGGTCGCCCGTGTAGGTTTCAATCCGGGTAATGAAAAACGGTTCCACGCGGTAACCGCCGTTGGCGAGTACCGTATAGGAACTGGCCAGTTGCCAGGGAGTGATGGAACCGGTACCCAGGGCCAGTGAAAGGTTCCTGGGCAGTTCATCGATGTCGAAACCGAATTTTTCCACGTGCCGCAGTGCGTTCCGCACACCCATGGCGTGCAGCAAACGGATGGATACGAGGTTTCTCGAACGGCGCAACGCCTCCCGCAGCCGGGTTGGGCCAAACGTCCTGCCGCTGTAGTTTTCAGGGCGCCATTTGTCTTCAATGCTGGGATCGTCGTATACGATAGGCGCATCATTGATGATACTGGCCGCGGTGAAGCCGTTTTCCAGCGCAGCCGAGTAAATAAACGGCTTGAAACTTGATCCCGGCTGGCGTTCGGCCTGAGTGATACGGTTGAACTTGCTGCGATAAAATTCAAAGCCGCCGACCAATGCCAGGGCGGCGCCGTTATGCGGATCCAGGGAAACCAGACCACCCTCTATGTCGGGAATCTGCGCCAGGCGCCAGTTCCCATCGGAGTCCTCCCTGACCCTCACGATGTCGCCGACACTGACTACTTCACCGGTGTTTGTTGGCGCCGGACCCCGCACGTTCTCATTGATATACCTGCGCGCCCAACCCAGGCTGTTCCAGTCAAGCTCTACGCGGCCGATACCCTGGACCCAGGCTGACGCGGCAAATCCCCGTTCATCGATAATCAGCGCCGGCAGCAGGCCGGCGACAGCGGAATGGGCTGCAAGCAGTTGATCCCAGCCGTCCCCGGTCATACCAGGAGTAAGCTCGTAGTGTTGCTCAGGGCCGCGGTAACCGTGTCTCTCATCGTATTGCAGCAACGCCCGGTTCAGGGCGCGGTTCGCGGCAACCTGGAGTGTGTCACGGATGGTCGTGGTCACTACGTAACCGGCACTGTAGGCGCTGTCTCCGTACTCTTCGACAAGGTGCTTGCGCACCATCTCGGCGACATAGGGGGCTTCGAGATCGATACTGGGACTATGCAGGGAAGCAGTTACGGGCGCGTTGTCGGCCACCTGGAAACGGGCCTGGTCGATATGACCGAGTTCCAGCATGCGCCGTAGCACGTACGACCTGCGTTGCACCGCCTGCTCCGGGCTGGTTACCGGGTTTGTCCTTGACGGCGCCTTCGGCAACCCCGCCAGCATCGCGTGCTGCGCCAGGTTCAGGCCTGTTATACCGGCGCCGTAGTAGACCTGGGCCGCGGCGCCCACGCCGTAGGCGCGTTGACCCAGGTAGATTTTATTCAGGTAAAGTTCGAGAATTTCATTCTTGGTCAGTTCTCTCTCTATCTTTATCGCCAGGAAAATTTCGTTCAGTTTTCTCATGTAGGTTTTTTCCCGGGACAGGAAAAAATTGCGGGCAACCTGCATGGTGATTGTGCTGCCGCCCTGTCTTTTCTCCCCGGTTCTGACCAGTGAAATGGCGGCTCGCAGCAGGCCCTGCCAATCAACGCCCGGATGGGCGTAGAAGCGGTCATCTTCGGCCGCGATGAAGGCCTGGATCAACTGTTCGGGAACCTCATCGATCAACACCGGAACGCGCCGTTTTTCGCCGAATTCCCCGAGCAGCGATCCGTCCTGGCTGTAGACGCGCAACGGAACCTGCATGCGTACGTCGCGCAGCATATCGATTTCCGGCAGGTTGGAAGCGATATTAAAGCTCGACGCGGCAACACCGATGATAATCACCACCGCCAGCGCCTTGAATAGGGAGTTCACCCGCATATTAGTAGTGTAATAGATTTGTTACCGGTACATAATACCGTTTTAACCTGCGCGCGCCTTAACCCGGACGAAACAGAAGATGGCTGAAAATATCTTTCTCATTGGCCTCATGGGCGCCGGTAAATCGACTATCGGCAAGCAACTGGCGCGGGAACTGGGCAAGGATTTCCGCGATTCAGACAGTGAGATTGAAAAAAGAACCGGGGTCAGCATCGATGTGATTTTTGACATCGAAGGAGAGCAGGGGTTCCGGCGGCGGGAAACCGGCATGCTGAGGGAGTTGGTGGAAAAACGGGACATCGTACTGGCGACCGGCGGCGGCGCGGTGCTGGCTTCGGAAAACCAGCAGTTACTCAGGGACAACGGCCTGGTCATTTACCTTCGGGCTACTGCGGAACACCTGGCCGGCAGGATAAGGATGGATCGCAGGCGTCCGTTGCTGCAATCCGGTGATAAACTGGCGAAGATTCGTGAGTTACTGACCCAGAGAGAACCGATTTATCAACAACTGGCTGACATGGTCATTGAAACCAACAACAGGAGTATTCCGCGTGTTGTCAGGCACATCAGCAAAATGGTGGAACAGGCATGAAACAGGTTGTCGTGGAACTGGGAGACCGCTCCTATCCCATTTATATCGGCGCCGGCCTGCTGGCTCAAGCTGCCGACCTTCTCGGCCCCCGCTTGAGCGGGCAGACCCTGGTGGTCAGCAATACCGTTGTCGCCCCCCTGTACCTTGATGCATTGCTTGATGGCTTGCCGGACATAACATCCCGGACCTTGATCGTCGAAGACGGCGAGCGCCGGAAAACAGTTGAAACCATGAACGCTATCATCACCCGGTTACTGGAAGAGCGATTCAGCCGTACCTGTACCCTTGTCGCCCTGGGCGGAGGCGTGATCGGCGACGTGACCGGGTTTGCCGCGGCCTGCTACCAGCGCGGCGTGAGTTATGTGCAGGTCCCCACCACCTTGCTTGCCCAGGTTGATTCTGCCGTCGGCGGCAAGACCGCGGTGAACCACAGGCTGGGGAAAAATATGATAGGCGCGTTTCACCAGCCTGCCGCGGTACTCAGTGATACGGACGTGCTCGCATCCCTGCCGGAGCGGGAACTGCGCGCCGGGGTGGCCGAGATCATCAAGTACGGCCTCATCAATGACGCGCAGTTCTTCGACTGGCTCGAAGACAACATGGACGGGTTGCTGCAGCGGGATGCGGACTGCCTCGCCCATGCGATAGAGGTTTCCTGCCGGAACAAGGCCGCGATTGTAAGCCGGGATGAGCGGGAAGCCGGTCTGCGCGCTATCCTGAACCTGGGGCACACCTTCGGGCACGCCATCGAGACGGCCTTGAATTACGAGACCTGGTTGCACGGCGAAGCGGTGGCCGCGGGCATGTCCATGGCCGCCCATCTCTCCGCCAGGACGACAGGGTTCCCGGAGAGTGACGTCCGGCGGGTGAACGCGTTGCTGGAAAAGACGGGTCTTCCTGTAACACTGCCGGAAACGATGCGGCGTGAACATCTCAGGGAACTGATGGCAGTCGATAAGAAAACCCGTCATGGCCGCTTGCACTTGGTGTTGCTCCGGGAGATAGGCAAGGCCGTGGTTACGCCGGATTTTGAAGAGGCGGACCTGGAGGATACACTGGCGCGTTATGCGGAGTGAGGGTCTCCAAACTGTCAATCCACTCGCTGAAATGTCTACATTTCAATCGCAATGACGACAACCCAATCTTTCCAGCTACAATAGGACCTGCGGATGCCTTCATTTTTTCGTATTCCGGTATTTCCTTGATAATTTGCTTTGATGGGGCAGTTTTGTCATTAATCAACTCCGGTGAATCGAATTTAGAGACTATTTTTAACAAGCTTCTTAATTTGGGTTGCACGGTCGACAAACTGGGCATCAAGTTTTTGAGGGTCGGACAACAATAACGCCTCAAATTCGTGAAGCTGGAAATAGGGAATAAATCGGGAATCAGAGATATCTTCCTTTAACGAATTTTCCAAAGTCGTAACGCGTTCGTATGGATTGTTTTTTCGTTGGGCATCTTCATAGCCGGGGAAATCAGTTGGAAGACCATAAAGATCAATCATGGTTGTAAATCGTACATCCGGGTTTTGATCTTCTTTCATCCAGGCCTTAATGTCCTTCTTGACTTGAGCATACTTCCCGATACCTCCTCGATACTTGATTCCATGTTTATTTCCCGTCATAACGCATCGGGCCTTCACCCAAATAGACAACTCTGCCAAATGCGGGCTCATAATCTTGTTTACGAAAGCCTCTTCGGTCTGTCCCTCAACGATGAAATGCAGTCTTATTGCCATTAAGGACGCCCACCGATTACATTCTTTTCCCACAATTCAGAAAGAGAATAGTCCTCAAGCCATTCTGCCAAGGCATTTGCGTCTAATCTTCTGAAGACAGAACTGCGCCCTTCGCGTTCGACAACGACTATATCTGTTGGTTCAAAACAATCGATAAGTGGCATGGATTGCGTAGCGACAATGACCTGTATTTTAGTCGAAACTGCGTGAATCAAACCGCCGACAACATTGATTGCGTACGGGTGCAATCCAAGCTCAGGTTCATCAAGAATCAATACGTCCGGCAGGTCCTGTTCGGGTAGAAGGAGAAGCGTAACAAGAGCCACAACCCGCAACATGCCATCCGAGGCTTGCGAAACACTGAAAACCTGATCGCTGTTTCGTTCACGCCAATTCAGAAGAAGAGAATCGTAATGTGGTTCCAGTTCAAAGTCAGAAAAAAAAGGCAGGATCAGGCGGATAGTATCTACTATGCGTTGATAGCACCTGCCATTTTCCTCCCTAAGGCGAAGTAAGACGGGAGCGACATTGGCAGCATCTTCCTTGAGCCACCGGTTATCATTGATATTCCACCGGTTACGCATACGAGCGGTAGCTGACGTATTATGGAATTGGTACACGACGATTTTTCGCAGTATGTCTCGAATAACTCTAGCGGTTTTATCATCACCAGCATCAATAAGAAGTTGCGGAAAGCGTTGCCCTGCGTCCGTTTCTCGCCAGGATGCAGTACTAGTACTCTTTCAATTTAATTCTGACCGGTTAACTTGTCATAGGCCCGGTGCAGTTTGGTCCGGGCCTTGTCGACATCAAACATCCAGTTGATACTG
>MKWU01000835.1_pt1 | contig 57233 bp, 50 predicted proteins | sample 809101 | NCBI WGS metagenome assembly MKWU01 (sample SAMN05860141, study PRJNA318959) | sponge metagenome | host: Aplysina aerophoba | place: Slovenia: Piran, Adriatic Sea, Gulf of Piran | collected 2013-05-07 | reverse complement strand
ACGACCCGCCATTGGAGGAAATGGGATCGCCAAAGAAGTTCCCCTTCACCTGGCGCTTGCGGCAGTTTGAAAACGAGAACGCTTCGTGGTTACATTCTGTCACCGTCTGGCTCCTGGTTAGATCCAGCTCAAGCAACTGAATTATAACCGGTTACGGGGCCAGACGGCCTCCTCTTCACGGGATTTCCGGGCTAGCGAGGCCTGGCCTCGGACCGACGAGACATGTTCGTAGCCATCCATCCTTGTTCGAGACCCGGCCGCTCCGTAGCGGCAGCAGCCTCGTACGATTCGTTCCTGATACCGCTTTCGAAATTCGGCTCATCTGAAAGGATCAGGGCCCTTCAAGGAGCCTAGCGGCCGGCCGGCATGCGAGTCCTGTACACGATCGCTCTCTACGCAATGATGCCGTACGTATGGCTGCGCCTCGCGTGGCGGGCTCGCCGCGACCGGGGCTATCTCCGTCACGTCGGCGAACGGCTCGGCTTCGGACCCGCCGCGGGAGCGGGCGGAATTCTCGTGCATGCGGTGTCGGTCGGCGAGGTCCAGGCTGCGCTTCCCCTGCTCGACCTCATGCTGGAACAGTACCGCGGGCCGGTCCTTCTCACTACCAGCACGCCGTCCGGGCGCCGCCGGGGCGAAGCCCTGTTCTCCGGGAGGGTGGTCCAGCGCTACCTGCCGTGGGACCTTCCGGGCGCGACGCGTCGCTTTCTCGCCCGCACCGCGCCGCGCGCGGTCATCGTGCTCGAGACCGAGCTGTGGCCGAACCTCATTCACGCCTGCGCCGAGCGGTCGATTCCGCTGGTCTACGTCAACGCCCGGCTCTCGGAGCGATCCGCGGCCGGATACCGGCGTTTTCGCCGCCTCTTCGCGCCCCCGCGCCCCCGGGGGGGCGGGCGACCGCCGCGGCCTCCCGCCTCATCCTGGTTCCGCGGCACGGGGAGCGGGCCGGGAGGGTCGCGTCTCTCGTCCGCCGCCTCGGCTTCTCCGTATCGCTTCGCACCGAGGGATTCGACGAGCGCGCCGATGTGCTCCTCGGCGACACGATGGGGGAGCTGCCGATCTTCTACGCCGCTTCGGACCTCGCTTTCGTCGGCGGGAGTCTCGTCGACATCGGCGGGGGCGAACCCCCCCGGGCGGCCCGCCGACGTCGGCGGGCACACCCTCCTCGAGCCGGCCGGCCTGGGCATCCCCGCTCTCTCCGGTCCCTATACGCGCAACTTCGCGGACCTCGCCACCTCGCTCCGGGCGGTCGGGGCGGTGCGGGTGGTCCATGGCACCACGGACCTCGCGGCGGCCGTCGTCGACCTGCTGCGCGATCCGAATCGCCGGCATCGGATGGGAGAGGAGGGCCGGGAGTTCGTGCTGGCGAATCGCGGTGCGCGCGACCGCACCATGGCCGTCATCGATCGCCAGCTCGGGGCGGCGGCCTGAGGAACCGGAGGACCCGATGCATACGCTCGTATTGCTTCGCCACGGCGAGAGCACCTGGAATCTCGCAAATCGCTTCTCGGGGTGGACCGACGTGGACCTCACCGAAGTCGGGCGCGAGCAGGCCCGAGCCGCCGGTCGCCGGCTTCGCGAAGGAGGGTTCGAGCTCGACGTGGCGTTCACCTCGGTGCTCAAGCGCGCGATCCGCACCTTGTGGATCGCGCTCGACGAGATGGACCGGATGTGGATCCCGGTAGTCCGGGACTGGCGTTTGAACGAACGCCACTATGGCGCCTTGCAGGGATTGAACAAGGCGGAGACGGCGGCCCGTTTCGGCGAGGATCAGGTACTGAGATGGCGGCGCAGCTACGACGAGCCGCCGCCTGCGCTCGAACCGGGCGACGACCGGCACCCGCAAGCGGATGCGCGGTACGCTCGGGTCGCGGACCTGCCGCGCACCGAGTGCCTCAAGGACACCGTGGAGCGGATGATGCCAATCTGGAACGAAGCGATCGCACCCCGGGTGCGGGGCGGAGAGCGGGTGCTCGTGTGTGCGCACGGAAACTCGCTTCGCGCCCTCGTGAAGCACCTCGGCGGGCTCGACGAGGAGGAGATCCTCGGGGTGAACATCCCGACCGGGGTGCCGCTCGTGTACGAGCTCGACGCCGAGCTGCGCGAAATCGGTCACCGATACCTCGGGGATCGGGCCGAGATCGAGGCGGCCATGAAGGCGGTCGCGGAGCAGGGGAGGGCGGCGCGGTGAAGGGATCGGCCCCGGAGGTGACCTTCGAGGAGTTCCAGCGGGTCCGGATTCACGCCGGTACCATCGTCGAGGTGGCGCCGAACACTCGGGCGCGGGTCCCCGCCTACGTGCTGCGCATCGACTTCGGTCCGCTCGGCATGCGGACGAGCTCCGCCCAGCTCACCCGGAACTACGCCGCCGAGGACCTCGTCGGCCGGCAGGTCGTGGCGGTCATGAACTTTCCGCCGAAACGGATCGCCGGGGTCAAGTCCGAGGTCCTCGTGCTCGGCACGGTGAGCGAGGACGAAGGGGTCGTCCTCCTCCATCCGTCGTTCCCGGTTGCGAACGGCACCCTCGTCGCATGAACGCGGATCGCGGAAGTGAAGGGTAGTCCGCGACCGGCGGGCGGTCCGGCGGGGACGAGCGACCCGCCGGCGTGAACGACGTCTGGCTGACTCGCCGGCAGGCCGACGTGCTCGCCTGGCTCGAGGAGCACCGCAGCCGGGGCGGACGCCCCCCGAAGCTCGACGAGATCTGCGCCGGGTTACGGCTGCGTTCGCGCGGATCTCTCCACAAGCACGTGCAGGCTCTCATCGAGGGCGGCTTCGTCGAGCCCATGCAGGGCCGGCGGCGCGGCGTCCGTTTGCGGGGCGATCCGGTCGGCGACGAGGTCCCCCTTGCCGGCACGATCGCGGCCGGGCGGCCGCTCGAGGCGGTCGAGGTTCCGGAGAGCTTCGATGTGCCCGCCCTGTTGCGCAGCGACCGGCCATGCTTCGCGTTGCGGGTGCGCGGCGACTCGATGGTCGGGGACGGGATCCTGGACGGCGACATCGTGATCGTGGAACGCCGCGAGGAGGCCCGCGACGGCGAGATCGTGGTCGCGATCGTCGACGGTGAGGAGGCCACCCTGAAGCGCATCCGCAAGTTTCCCGGCCCGCCCGCCGCCGTCGAGCTCCGTCCCGCCAACCCGCACATGGAGGCCCTGCGCTATGCGCCGGACCGGGTGCGGGTGACGGGGGTGGTGATCGGTCAGATGCGAAGCTACCTGGCTCGAAAGAACCACTGACCCGCGTCGCGCGAGCGCACCGGCGCCCGCCGGCCGACGGAACCGGCGGTTTCTCCGGGCGCGACTACTCGAGCCACGTGTTGATCGTGTCGACGTCGTCCGCGACGAGGGTGCCGGCGGCCAGCCGAAGCTTCAGCGCGTTTCGGATGTAGTCGTAGCGTGCGGCCGCGAGGTCGTTCTGGGCCTGGAACAGGTCACGCTGCGCATCGAGCACGTCGACGGACGTGCGCGTGCCGACCTGGAACCCCGCATCCACCGCATCGAGCGCGCTCTGGCTCGATACCACCGCCTGGGTGAGCGCCCCGACCCGGGCGATGGCGGACTCGACGCCGAGGTACGCCTGTCGGGTCAGTCGGACCGCGTTGCGGCGGGCCCGCTCCTGCATGTGCATCGCCTCGCGGTGCAGCGCACGGGCTTCCCGAGTCTGGGCGGACACCCGGCCGCCGGTGTAGAACGGCCACTGCAGCCGCAGTCCGACGGAAGCCGAAACGTCTTCCCGGCCTACCGGGTTGCGGTTGCTGTCCTGCGCCTGCGCCTGTCCGAAGACATCGATCGCCGGCTCGCCCCCGGTCCCGGCCAGCCGGATTCCCTCCTTCGCGATGGCGACCGCGAAGCTCGCCGACCGGACCATGAGATTGCGTTCGAGCGCGGTGCCGGTCCACTCGTCGATGTCGGCCGGGTCCGGGATCCGAAGGGGAAGGTCCTCCCCGAGGGACGCAAGCTCCTCCGGGTACTCGCCGATGGTCTCGCGCATGGCCTCGCGCGCGTTGTCGAGCGCGTTCTTGGCTCCGATCTCCCGCGCGGACGCGAGGTCGAACCGGGACTTGGCCTCCTCGACGTCCGTGATGGCGATAAGGCCGACCTCGAAGCGCTGCTGCGCCTGCCGGAGCTGCTGCGCGATGGCTTCGCGGTTCGTCTGGGCGAAGCGGTAGTCGTCGGTCGCCTCCAGCACCCCGAAGTAGCGCTCCACCACCCGGTCGATGAGCTCCTGCACGCGCACGGCAAAATCGACTTCCGCCTTCTCTTCCCTGATTCGGGCCTGACCGAGACGAACCGTCCGGTCCGGACGGTAAACGGGCTGGCTCGCCTCGAGCGAGAGCGACAGACGCGAGTAGGTATCCGACCCGGTGTCCGGCTCCCGGACGCTGTCCGAAACGAGGGTCGCCGAGCCCCCGAACGAGACGTTCGGGCGAAGCGCAGCCCTGGCGATCGCGACCGATTCGAGCGCCGCATCGCGGGTGGCCGCCGCGGCCTGGAACTCCGGATCGTTCTCCGCCGCGGCGCGGTACGCACCGGCGAGATCGAGATGTTGCGCGGAGGCGGTCGTCGGGGCTGCGGCGAGGAGCGCCGCGGCGCCGATCGGGAGCAGAAACGGAATGCCGAATCGTTTGTTCATGCGAAATCCTCTCGGAATCAGAATTCGAACCGGTTGGGTCGCCGGGCGCCGGCCAGCGGCGGCAGGACCGTCTCGAAGAGACTCTCCGTCGCCCAGTCGTGTGCACCGGTGCGGGTAAGGAGACGCGCCTCCATGGCGGGCGGCTCGCCCACCACGACGAACAGGCGCCCCCCCGGCTTGAGTTGGCGGAGAAACGCGTCGTCGAGCTCGGGGAGCGAGCCGGTCACCGCAATCGCGTCGTAGGGCGCCGCCGCCGCCCATCCCCGCACCGCGTCGCCCTCGATCACCTCGACGTTGTCGAATCCGGCGAGGGTCTCGCCCGCACGCGCCTTGCGTTCGGGAGAAATCTCGACGGTGGTCACCCGCCGAGAGAGGCCCGCGGCAAGGGCCGCGAGGTAGCCGCTGCCCGTGCCGACCTCCAGCACGTGGTCCCGCGCGGTGAGGGCGAGCGCCTGCAGCAGGCGACCCTCCTCGCGGGGGGGCATCATGACGTCGCCCTCGCCGAGCGGTATCCTCGTGTCGGCGTATGCGAGACGGCGGTAGTCCTCCGGCACGAATTGCTCGCGTGGTACCGCGGCGAGCCGGTCGAGCACCGCCTGATCCAGCACCTCCCAGGGCCGGACCTGCTGCTCGACCATATTGAACCGTGCCGTTTCGAAATCCATTCTTCGTCTCTCCGCGCGCTACCTATACGCGACGCCGGGGCGAAACACAAAGGCGCTCGCCATGAACCATCTCGCCCATGCCCGGCTCGCCGCCGAGCCGCCCCTGCTGCTCGCCGGCAACCTGGCTGGTGATTTTGTCAAAGGTCGGCTCGATCGTCTCCCCCCCACCCCGCTGCTGGCGGGGATCCGCATGCATCGCCGCATCGATTCCTTTACCGACCGCCATCCCGTGTGGAGGCGGAGCCGCCTCCGGGTGGCGCCGCGCCGGGTGTCGGGGATCATCGTCGATGTTGCCTATGATCATTTTCTTGCCAATCACTTCGACGCGTTTTCCGATGTATCTCTCGAAATATTCGCGGCGCGCGCGTACCGGATTCTCCTCGACCATCGACCTCTCCTACCGCCGCGCCTGCGCGATCTCGTCCCGCGGATCGTCGCCGAGGACTGGTTCGTTTCCTATCGCTGGCTCGAAGGCGTCGAGCGCACGTTCGGCCGCCTTGCGAGGCGGGTGGCGGACCTCGCGGGCGCGACGGAAGAGATCCGCGCCCGGTACCGACCCCTCGAAGCCGACTTTCTCGAATTCTACCCGCAGCTCGCCGCGTTCGCCGTCGGCCCGGCCCGCGACGGCCCGGAATTCCCGCCCGCGCCCGCCTCCGTGCGCGCGGCGCGAAGTCGGGCGCCAAAACCGGGCTAGAATCGCGGCCCCATGAACACTCGGCCCGCAACCGCCACCGCTCCCACCGACTTCATCCGCCGCATCGTGGCCGCCGACCTGGCCGCGGCCGGGGGGCGCCCGGTCACCCGCTTTCCGCCCGAGCCGAACGGCTATCTGCACATCGGCCATGCGAAGTCGATGTGCCTCAATTTCGGAGTTGCCGGCGAGACGGGGGGGCTGTGCCGCCTGCGCTTCGACGACACCAATCCGCTCAAGGAAAGCCGCGAGTTCGCGGAGGCGATCGAGGACGACGTGCGCTGGCTCGGCTTCGGTTGGGAGGGAGCGCCCCGGCACGCATCGGACTACTTCGAGGAGATGTACGGCTACGCGCTCGAGCTCGTGCGTGCGGGCTTCGCCTACGTGGACGAGCTGTCGGCGGAAGAGATCCGCGAGACGCGCGGAACCCTGACCCTCCCCGGCCGGGAGAGCCCCTGGCGGGAGCGCCCGGCGACCGAGAGCGCCGAGCTCTTTGCCCGGATGCGCAAGGGCGAGTTCCCCGATGGCGCGTACGTGCTCAGGGCCCGGATCGACATGGCGTCGGGGAACCTGAACCTGCGCGATCCCGTGCTGTACCGCATCCGCCACGCCGTCCATCCCCACACCGGCGACGCCTGGTGCATCTATCCGACCTACGACTTCGCCCAGGTGCTCGCGGACGCGATCGAGGGGGTCACGCACTCCCTTTGCACCCTCGAGTTCGAGGACCATCGGCCGCTCTACGAGTGGATCCTGGAGCATGTCCGCCCGCCCGCCCGTCCCCGTCAGATCGAGTTCTCCCGGCTCAACCTCGAGCACACCGTGATGAGCAAGCGGCGCCTCGCCCAGCTCGTCGAGGAGGGTCATGTCGACGGATGGAGCGATCCCCGGATGCCCACGCTTCGCGGCATGCGCCGCCGGGGCTATCCGCCCGCCGCGATCCGCGACTTCTGCGAGCGGGTCGGCGTCACCCGGAAGGCGAGCCGCACCGAGATGGGCCTCCTCGAGCGGTGCGTTCGCGACGAGCTCGACCGGAGCGCCCCGCGCGCGATGGGCGTGCTCCGGCCGCTGCGGCTCGTGGTCGACGACTATCCCGCAGGCGCCTTCGAGGAGTTCGACGCCCTCAACCACCCCCGCGACCCTGGTGCGGGCACCCGCAAGCTGCCGTTCGGCCGCGAGCTCTTCATCGAGCGCGACGACTTCATGGCGGAGCCCGCGCCGGGATTCCGCCGTCTCGCCCCGGGACGGGAGGTCCGGCTTCGCTACGCCTGCATCGTGCGGTGCGAGTCGTTCGAGACCGATCCCGCGACCGGGGCGGTCACGGTCGTCCACTGCTCCTTCGACCCCGAGAGCCGTGGCGGACGCGCGGCGGACGGTCGGAAGGTGCCGGGCACCATTCACTGGGTGTCCGCGGCCCGGGCGCGACCCGCCGTCGTCCGGCTCTACGACCGCCTCTTCCGGGTCCCCGATCCGGGTGGTCCGGAAGACCTCAACCCCGCGTCGCTCGAGGTGATCGAGGACGCTCGCGTCGAGCCCTCTCTCGCCGCGGCCCCGCCCGGCGCCTGCTTCCAGTTCGAGCGGATCGGATATTTCTGCCGCGACGAGGACCACGGGTTCAACCGGACGGTAACGCTGCGCGACGGCTGGGCGCGGCGGCCGGCCGGCTGAGGCGGCGGAGCGGGATTCGCCGGCGTCCCGCTCCCGCCTCCGGTCCCGATTCGAATCCCGAGAGCAACGCCCCCGCGATGAAGCCGGAGGTGCTCTACGGCTACCGCTACTGGAAGTGGCGGGTGCTCGCGGGGTTCTGCGTCTTCTACGGCGTCAACTACCTCGGCCGCTTCAACTTCAGCCTCATTCAGCCGCAGGTCATCGAGGACCTAGGGATCACCGCGGCCGACACCGGGTTCATCAACTCGTGCATGTTCTGGGGCTTCGCGCTCGGCGACCTCGTGCACGGCCGACTCGGGGAACGGTTCGGATACCGGAGGGTCGTGCTCGCGGGGGCGCTCGCCACCGCTGCGTTCAACGTGGTCGCAAGCTTCGGAGACGATATCGCGTCGCTCGCGATCCCGTGGGCGGTGGTCGGCTTCGTGAACGCGGCGACCTGGGCCCCCGGCATCGGGCTCATTGCGCAATGGTGGTCGCGCCGCGAGCGCGGCCGGGCGATGGGCTGGGTCCTCACCGCGGCCGGCATCGCGCTGCTCCTGGTCTGGGTCGTCAGCCCCCTGGTTGCGGCCGAATGGGGGTGGCGGGCCGCTCTTCGCTACCCGCCCCTGCTCATCGCCGTCCTCGGCGTGGGGTTCTGGTTTGTCGCCCGCGACCGGCCGTCCGACGTCGGGCTCCCCCCCTACTCCGAGGACGATCAGGTCTCGCGCGACGCGGAGACCGCGGCGCAAGGGCGCACGCACGGATTCACCGCCTACCTCCACCTCCTCTCGAACTGGCGCTTCTTCGTCGCCTGCCAGGTGAAGGGTCTCGACAACGTGGTGCGCTACGGCATCGTCTCGTGGGCGCCGGTCTACTACGCCCAGGTCGGGGGCTTCGATCTCGCGACCATGGCCTGGGTCACGTTCGCCTACCCGTTGGGCTACCTGCTCGCGCCACTGACCGGAGGCTCCCTGTCCGACCTCGTGTTCCGGAGCAACCGTTCGATCGTGGTGGCCATCGCGGGGGCGGCGAGCGGGGTGCTGATGCTGTGCATCGCGGCGAGTCCCGCCGACCACGCACTGCTCGCGGCCGCGCTCCTCTTCCTCGGCGGATTCAGCGTGAACCTTTCCCCGGTGGCGGCGCTTGCGGTGGATCTCGCGGGAAGGCGTCTCGCGGGGACCGCCTCGGGCCTGCTCGACGCCCACGGATACGTCTATGGCGCGCTACAGGCGTGGCTCTTCGGACTGCTTGCGGTCGGAAGCGCCGACGGCTGGTTCTGGGTGTTCGTCGCCATGGCCTTGAGCCGCTTCGTCGCGGTCGGCGCGATCTGGCGCGTCCGGACGTGAGTCCGGGTCCGCGGCGGGAGTGGAGTCCGCTCCCACGGCCGGAAGCGTGTCCGGACCCGGGGCCGGTACGTGGTCGGAGCCCGATCGGCTCCGGCCCGAGGGGTCGGCGAACCGGTCGTTGAGGCGTTGGACGTAACGGCCGGTTTCCTCGAGGACGCCCGCGATCTTGTCCCTCGCGCCTCTCCCCCAGCCGGCCGGAGCGGTCACCCACATCGTGCGCCACGCCGAGGGTCCGTGCTCGAAGGCGCGCGGGAGCCAGTCGGTGACGATGGGAGAGTCCGCCGCGCCCTCGCGAAGCAGGCGCCGCGCACCGGCCCGGGCGGCGATCCGGCGAACCCGGAAGTGAATGTACCCGCCGGCCGCGACGAGGACCGCGGCGCCGATCCAGGTTCCGAATCCGGCCGCATCCAGCCACGCGAGCGCCGCGGCGAATCCGACCCATGCGCCGATTCCGATCGCGATCGCCGCGAAGACCGCAAGCAGCGCTCCGTCGGCCCACAGCACGCGCCGCCGCCAGGCCGCGCGGGCCCGTTCGAGTGCGGGCACCGCCTCGTCGCGGATGGCGATGGCGAGCTTCTCCAGCATGCCGATCACCCGGTATGCCCGCTCCACCTCCACCTGTTCCATGCGGCCCCGGATCTCCGCCAGATCCGCGTCGCGCTTGTTCCGGAACCGAATCCGAAGCCCCTCGTTCTCGATCGGGATGGCGGACGCCTCGTCGTAGATCTGGTAGAAGCGCCCCGCCGTGAGGCCGCTCGACGCGAGGGCGCGCTGCCAGGCCCCGAAAACCTCCTCGGGGTTGTCCTCGCGGGCCGTGTTGTCGACCTGGTTCAGGATGTAGAGGAACTTGCTCGAATCCGCGCGGCCCACCGCCCGCTCCACGAGGTGGCGCAGGGTGTCCTGCATCGCGCCCGGCTCCGGATGGCGCGCGTCGAAGAACACCAGGACGAGGTCCGCGAGCCCGATGATGTGGTCGGAGATCCGAAGAACCGACGTGCGCTGCTCGTCGGCGTCGAATCCCGGTGAGTCGATGATGATCTTGCCCCGGACCCGGGGACTCGAGCAGGTCTTGAGCTGGAGGTAGGCGTCGATGCGCCGCCCCTCTCCGGTCGCGACCTCTTCGATGTCACGGCTGACCTGGTAGAACGGGAACCTCGGATCGGCGTCGAGGGCGAGGCCGGGAAGGGCGCGCGGCGAGCCTTCGCCGGCGCTGAAGCAGATCGCCGTGAAACGGTCGTCCACCGCCTGGTTGCCCGACACCTGGACCGTCTGGCCGAGATAGCCGTTGATGAACGTCGACTTGCCGGCCGAAAAGGTGCCGAGCACCGCGATGAGGGGCCACCATGGGACCTGGGTCGCGAGGGATTCTTCGCGCGGCAGGAGTCCGAGCCGCCAGGCGACCTCGTCGAGGCGCCGGAACGTTCGCACCGCATCGAGGAGGATCGGGTTCTCTTCGCGCAGGTGTCCCTCGAGGCGATCGAGCTGCCGGGACAGGGAGTCGTTCATCGGACCTGGTCCTCCTCCACCGTGTCGGCGCTCCAGTGACCGGAACGGCCGCCCGATTTTTCCACCAGGCGCACGCCGGCGATGGTCATGCCGCGATCGACCGCCTTGCACATGTCGTAGATGGTGAGCAGGCCGACCTGCACCGCGGTCAGCGCCTCCATCTCCACCCCGGTCCGGCCTACCGTCTCCGCCCTGGCGCGGCAGCGAACCGCGTCCCCGTCGCCGCCGGCGTCGAGGTCCACCTCGATCCGGGTGAGCGGAACGGGGTGGCAGAGGGGAATGAGGTCGGACGTGCGCTTGGCGGCCTGGATGGCGGCGATGCGGGCGATGCCCAGCACGTCGCCCTTGTCGTGCCCCCCTTCGAGGATGCGGCGGAGCGTTTCGCGACGCATCTCGATGCGGCCTTCCGCAACGGCCACCCGATGGGTCACGTCCTTGGTGCCCACGTCGACCATGTGCGCCGCGCCGTCGTTTCGGAAATGGGTCAGCACGGACGCCATTGTACCGGCGGCACCGGCGCTTTCGCCATGCGCGCAGGGCGGATCCTCCCCCGGTCGCTCCCTTGCGCGTGCCGGCGTTTGTCCGGTAGCGGGGCGGGGGCTATAGTGGCGTCGCGATGGCGATCACGGTCAAGTACTTCGCGAGTCTGCGCGAGCGCATGGGGCGCGGCGAGGATCGCCTCCACCCCCCCCTGCCGGCGACCGTGGAGGAGGTATGGGAGCGGGTCGGCGGACCCGAGCCGCTCGCCGGGAACCTGCTGTCCGCCGTCAACCTCGAGTACGCCGAGGCCGATCAGCCCGTCGCGGACGGCGACGAGGTCGCGTTCTTTCCTCCGGTCACCGGCGGCTGACCCGCAACTACTCCCCCTCACGCGGTCCGAGCGCGCGCGCGATGTGGGCGCGCAGGTTCTCCCGCTCCTCGGCGTCGAGGGGCCTTCCGGCACGGTTCGTCAGGCGGAACACGTCCTCCGCCCGCTCGCCGAACGTGGCGATCTTGGCCCCGTGGACCGACGCCCCGGTCCCGGCGAGCGCCCAGCCGATGCGCGAGAGCACCCCCGGTCGGTCTCCGCACACCACCTCCATCACCGTGCGCCCGTTGGCGGGATGGTCGTCGAACAGGACCCGGGCGGGGATTGGGAAGCTCTTCACCTGGCGCCGCGGCAGGCGGTTCGTCGGATACACCGCCTTTCCCGGCTCGTGCAGCCCGCGCGCGAGGACGCGCCGGATCTCGTCACGCCTTCGCGGCTCGTCGATCGGCACCCCGTCCGGCTCGGCCACCGTGAACGAGTCGAAGGACATGCCGGTGTGGGTGGTGAACACCCGGGCGTCCACGACGGTGAGGCCGGCCCGCTCGAGCAGCGTCGTCGCCGCGGCGAACAGGTGGTCCTGGTCGCGGACGTGGAAGAAGACCTCGGTGCGCTTGCGATGGGTACGCACCGCGACCACCGGCTCGCCGTCCGCCGCGAGGACCTCGGTGGCGTGCCACGCGACCGCCTCCGGAGACGTCAGCACGAAATAATCGGATTCGAGCGTTTCCCAGAGATCCTCGAGCCGCGACGTCGCGGGCCCCGTGCCGGCGAGCTGGCGGCGCGCCTCGTCCCGGCACTCGCGCGCGAGCTCGGCGGCGGCGGGAACCCGTCCGTCGACCCCGTGGAGCAGGACCCGGCGGGTGGCCTGGTAGAGGTCCCGGAGGAGGGAGTCCTTCCAGTCCGTCCACAGGTTCGGGTTGGTCGCCCGCATGTCGGCCACCGTCAGCAGGTATAGGTAGTCGAGCCGGACCCCGTCCCCCACGAGGTCCGCGAACCGGCGCACGACCGCCGGGTCCGAGATGTCCTCGCGCTGGGCGGTCATCGACATGGTGAGGTGATGGCGCACCAGCCAGCCGACCAGGCCGGCGTCGAAACGGCTGATCCCGTGGCGTTCGCAAAAGGCCGCGGCGTCGCGCTCGCCTTCCTCGGAGTGGTCCGAGCCGCGCCCCTTGGCGATGTCGTGGAAGAGACCCGCGAGGTGCAGCAGCTCCGGCTTCGGCAGGGTGTCGAATACGTCCGAGCAGTGCGGGAGCTCGTCGCGGTGGTCGGGGCGACCGAAGCGGCGCAGGTACGCGACGGTGCGAAGCAGGTGCTCGTCCACGGTGTAGGCGTGGAAGAGATCGAACTGCATGAGCCCGGTGATCCGGCCGAACTCGGGCAGGTAGCGCCCGAGGATCCCGTAGGCGTGCATGCGCCGCAGGGCGCGCGCGAGTCCGCGCGGCTCGCGCAGGATCTCGAGGAAGAGGCTCCGGCAGGCGAGGTCGCCGCGAAACTCCTCGTCCACCAGGTACAGGTGGCGGCGGACCTGGCGGATGGTCGATCCGCGCACGCCCCCGAGCTCGGAGTGCTGCTGGAGCAGGAGGAAGAGCTCGAGCAGGGCGAACGGATGGCGCCGGAAGACGTCTCCGTCCACCACCTCGATCTCGCCGCCCCGCACCTGGAAGCGGCGATTGAGGCGCCGGACGGACGGCCGTCCCGCCCGGTCGAGAAAACGCTCGCGGAAGAGCTGGAGCAGCAGCTCGTTCAATCGGCTCAGGGACTGGATCGCCCGATAGTAGCGCTTCATGAACTGCTCGACGCCGAGGTTGTGGTCGGCGTCGCGGTACCCGAAGTGCACCGCGATCGCGATCTGGCGATCGAAGAGCAGGCGGTCCTCGCGGCGGCCGGCGAGGTAGTGGAGCGCGGTGCGCGCCTGCCACAGGAATTCCTGGCCGTCGCGCAGGCTCCGGAACTCCTCTTCGGTCAGGAATCCGTGATCGAAGAGGTCGCGAAGCCCCGGCATCGCACCCTCGTGGGTGCCGAAGTAGCGCCGCGCCACCCACGCGATGGTCTGGATGTCCCGGAGTCCGCCCGGTCCCTCCTTCACGTTCGGCTCGAGGTTGTAGCCCGAGTCGCGGTGGCGAAGGTGCCGCTCGCGCTGCTCGCGCTCCTTGGCGTTGAAGAACTCCCCGGCCGGCCACATGCGCGCGGGCGCGACCGCCTCGCGCATCTCTTCGAAGAGCGCGCGCGAGCCGACCAGGTGACGGGACTCGACGAGATTGGTGATGACGGTGAGATCGCGGCGGGCTTCGTCGGCGCACTGTCGCACGCTTCGCACCGCGTGCCCCACCTCGAGCCCGAGGTCCCAGGACGCGGCGACGAACGATTCGATGCGGGGGTCCTTGCGCCGTCGCTTGAGAGCGGCCGCCCGCCGCTTGCCGACCAGCACCAGCAGGTCGACGTCCGATCCCGGATGCAGCTCCCCCCGGCCATAGCCGCCGACCGCGACGAGCGCCGTGTCGCCGTCCAGTCCGAGGTGGTCCCAGGTCCCGCGAAGCGCGTCGTCCACCGCCGCCGCCCGCTCCGCGACCAGCTCGCCGGCCGGCGCTCCGGCGTCGAATCGCGCCCGGATTCCGGATTGACGGTGCTCGAGGGAGGCGCGAAGCTCCGCCTGCACCGGTCAGCGGCCTCGCGCGGGGGACTCGGGCCGCCCCGGGCCGATTCGCCTCGCCGCCGGCCCGGGGAAGGCCGGCGATGGACGAGGGTAGCGCCCGGCGGAGCTCAATCGCGCGCGCCGTCGGCCACGGTAAGCACTTCGCAGCCGTCCGGCGTCACGAGGATGGTGTGCTCCCACTGGGCGGAGTGACTCCGATCCTTGGTGATCACGGTCCATCCGTCGGGGAGGATCTTCACGCCCCGCCGGCCCGCGTTGATCATGGGCTCGATGGTGAACGTCATCCCCGCCTCGATTCGCACCCCCGTCCCCGGCACGCCGTAGTGGAGCACCTGCGGGTCCTCGTGAAACACCCGTCCGATGCCGTGGCCGCAGAACTCGCGCACCACGGAGCAGTTGTTGCCCTCGGCGTGCTGCTGGATCGCGTGGCCGATGTCGCCGAGCCGCGCCCCGGGACGCACCTGGTCGATTCCCCGCCACAGGCACTCGCGGCTGATCCGGGTGACCCGCTCCGCGATGAGCGGCGGCTTGCCGATGAAGAACATCCGACTCGTGTCCCCGTGGAACCCGTCCTTGATCACCGTGATGTCGATGTTGACGATGTCGCCCCGCTTGAGCCGGCGGTCGCCGGGGATGCCGTGGCACACGACGTGGTTGACCGAGGTGCAGATGGACTTCGGAAAGCCGCGGTAGTTGAGCGGAGCCGGGATCGCCCGTTGCTCCTCCACGATGTAGCGGTGACAGATCGCGTCCAGCTCGCCGGTGGTGACCCCGGCGGCGACATGCGGCTCGATCATCTCGAGGACCTCCGCCGCGAGCCGGCCGGCGACGCGCATCTTCGCGATCTCTTCGGGGGTCTTGATGGAAACTGCCATGCGGCGCCCGGCGAGTCTTGGGGTCGAATATGGTAAACCGTGCGGCCGAATATGGTATAAATGCGCGCCCGCTTCGGGCAATCACGAAGCAGACAATCCGCACACGCACCGTCACATGCGATCGGGTGCCCCGAACGGGGTCGCCGCATGGGGTGCGTGGAGGCACAACCCGAGAAGGAATCCGCGATGTCCATCGTCACGATGCGCGACATGCTGGAAGCCGGAGTGCACTTCGGCCATCAGTCGCGTTACTGGAACCCGAAGATGGCTCCGTACATCTTCGGCGAGCGAAACCGCATCCACATCATCAACCTCGAAGTGACCCTCCCGCTCTACCGGGAGGCGATCAACTTCCTCGGTCGCATGGCGGCCAACAACGGCACGGTCCTGTTCGTCGGCACCAAGCGCGCCGCGCAGGAGGCGATCCGTCGCGAGGCGAACCGGTGCGGCATGCCCTTTGTCGACCAGCGCTGGCTCGGCGGCATGCTCACCAACTACAAGACCGTGCGCGCCTCCATCGCCCGTCTTCGGGAGATGGAGGCGATGGAGGAGGACGGCCGCGTGCAGCGCATGAGCAAGAAGGAGGCGCTCAGCTTCCGGCGCTCGCTCGCCAAGCTGCAGCGCAGTCTCGGCGGCATCAAGAACACCGAGTCGCTGCCGGACGTCCTGTTCATCGTCGACGTGGGCCACGAGAAGATCGCGGTCCTGGAGGCCGACAAGCTCGGCATTCCCATCGTCGGGGTGGTGGACACGAACCATGAGCCGGATCGCGTCGACTACGTGATCCCCGGCAACGACGACGCCGCCCGGGCCATCGAGCTCTACACGATCGGGGTGGCGGACGCGATCATCGAGGCGCGGCAGGCCGCGCACCTCGAGGTCGTTGCCGATTCCCCCGATTCCGGGGCCGGCACCGGGGCCGCGGAGGTTCAGGCGCCTTCCGGCAACGGGGAGGCGCCCGCGCCCGCCGTCGTGACGAGCGTTCCCGAGTTCGAGCCGGCAACCGGCAACGGTGCCGCGGCTCCCGCCACCGATCCCGGCACGCCGGAGCCCGCCGCCGCGCCTGCGGCGGAGGAACCGGACGAACAGACCCTGGCCGAACGGATCCGGCAACACGTCATTACCCACGACATCGTTCCGGCCCGTGAAGCCGGCCAGGTCGAGGTGAGTGTCCGGGCTGGCGCGGTTCACGGTGAAATGGGTCTTCAGGATCGAATGCCGGCGGTGTGCGGGGCGCTGGATACGCAGGTCTTCCTCGATCTCGCGGGCGTGGCGATGAAGGAACGGTCCGGGCCACCGCAAGGTGCCACGACGAGGTTCGTGTTCCAGATTGCCGGAGCGACCGAAGCGCCGGCGGAGGAGAGCTAGCCATGGCCGGAGTCACTGCGGCGCAGGTCAAGGCGCTCCGCGATCGGACCGGGGCCGGGATGATGGACTGCAAGAAGGCGCTGGTGGAGGCCGGCGGCGATCTCGACGCGGCGGTGGAGGCCATGCGCGTGAGCGGACTCGCCGCCGCGGACCGCAAGGCGGGCCGGATCGCGGCGGAGGGCGTGGTCGCCGTTGCGAGCGAGGGAGCGCGCGGCGCGATGGTGGAGGTCAACTGCGAGACCGACTTCGTCGCGCGCGAGGACGACTTCGGAACGTTCGCCGGCGAGATCGCGCGGCTCGTCCTGGCGAACGACCCGGACGGACCAGAGGCCCTCGGCGCGCTGCCGCTCGACGACGGCACCACGGTGGACGAGCGCCGCCGGGAGCTCGTCGCCCGAATCGGGGAGAACATCGCGGTGCGGCGCTTCGAGGTTCTCGACGCCGGAAAAGGGCACGTCGCCGGCTACGTGCACATCGGGCGCATCGGGGTCCTCGTCGCGGTCGAAGCCGGGGACGAGCCCGCGGCGACCGGCAAGGACATCGCGATGCACGTCGCGGCGAGCCGCCCGCTCGCGGTGAGCGAGTCCGACCTGCCGGCGGATCTCGTGGAGCGCGAGCGCGCGATCATCGAGGCGCAGGCCGCGGAGAGCGGCAAGCCGGCCGCGATCATGGAGAAGATCGTGCACGGGCGCCTGCGCAAGTTCGCGAGCGAATCGACCCTGCTGGGTCAGCCCTTCGTCAAGGATCCGGACGTCACGGTCGCCGGCTACCTCGCCGGACGAGGCGCCGAAGTTCGTGGGTTCGTCCGCTTCGAGGTGGGGGAGGGAATCGAGCGCAAGGAGGACGACTTCGTCTCCGAGGTGATGGCGCAGGTCCGGAAGAACGCTTGACCTACGACCGAATTCTGGTGAAGTTGAGCGGCGAGGCGCTGCTCGGAAAGATCGGCTACGGGGTCGACCCCGCAGTGCTCGAGTCCATCGCGTTCGAGGTCGAGAGCCTGACCGCGGCCGGCATCCAGCTCGGGATCGTCATCGGAGGCGGCAACATCTTCCGGGGGGCCGGCCTCGCCGAGGCGGGGATGGTTCGCACCACCGGCGATCACATCGGCATGCTCGCCACCGTGATCAACGCCCTCGCCCTGCAGGACTCGCTGGAGCGCCGGGGGATGCACGTGCGGGTGATGTCGGCGATCCGCATCAACGAAGTCTGCGAGGATTTCCTGCGCCGGCGCGCGATCCGCCACCTCGAGAAGGGGCGGGTCGTCATCTGCGCGGCCGGCACCGGGAACCCCTATTTCACGACCGATTCCGCCGCCGCGCTCCGGGCGGTGGAGCTCGAGGCGCGGCTGATGATCAAGGCGACCCGGGTCGATGGAGTGTTCTCCATGGACCCGGAGAAGTACCCGGGCGCGGTACGCTACGATCGGCTGAGCTACGACGAAGTCATCGAGCGCAAGCTCGGGGTGATGGACGCGACCGCCATCGTCCTGTGCCGGGACCATGCGATGCCGATCCGGGTCATGGACATGGCGCGCCGCGGCGCGCTCCTTCGCGCGGCCCGCGGACACCCGGAAGGATCGCTCATCGGCGTGGGCTCGGACACGGAGATTGGGCATGCTTGACGAGGTTGAGAACGATGCGGTCGCCCGCATGGAAAAGAGCGTCACGGCGTTTTCGGGGGAGCTCGCCCGGGTGCGGACCGGACGCCCGAGTCCCGCGCTCCTCGAGCACGTGAAGGTCCCCTACCACGGGTCGGACGTCTCGCTGAACCAGCTTGCCACCATCGGCATCGCGGATGCACGCACCCTCAGCGTGTCTCCGTGGGAGAAGGGAATCATCCCCGCCGTCGAGAAGGCGATCCTCGGCGCCGACCTCGGCTTCAATCCGGTGACCGCCGGGGACGTCATCCGGGTTCCGGTTCCGCCGCTCACCGAAGAGCGCCGGCGCGACCTCATCCGGGTGGTGCGCTCGGAGGCGGAGACCTCCCGCGTGGCGATCCGGAACATCCGTCGCGATGCGAATCACATGCTGAAGGATCTGCTCAAGGAGAAGGAGATCACGGAAGACGACGATCGGCGCGGCGCAGCGCGGATCCAGACCGCGACCGATCGTTTCGTGGCCCGAATAGATGATCTGCTGAAGAAGAAGGAAACGGAGCTTCTCGATGTCTGAGCCGGCGCCGCTGGCTCGGCAACGGCCGGCGGGGCTCCGGGCACCATCGGGGTGCGAGTCCGGGGACGCCGGCGACGAGCCCCCGCGCGAGTCGTGGGGAAGGGGCCGGCCGGAGCTCGCCCGTTGCGAAGTCCCGGATTCCCTGCCGCGGCATCTCGCCATCGTGATGGATGGCAACGGACGCTGGGCGCACCGCCGCCGCAAACCTCGTATGGAGGGGCATCGAGCCGGCGCGGTGGCGGCCCGCAACTGCGTGCGCGCGTGCGCCGACGCCGGTATCGAGTTCCTGACCCTGTTCGCGTTCAGCAGCGAGAACTGGGCGCGCCCCGCCGGGGAGGTGTCGCAGTTGCTCAGCCTGTTCGCGGAGGTGCTCGCGCGCGAGTCCGGCAAGCTCGCGTCGAATGGCGTGCGCCTGCGATTCATCGGTGACCGAAGCGCCTTTCCGCCGTCCCTGCGGGAGAAGATGGACGATGTGGAGGAGCGTACCGCGGGCAACCGCGGGCTCAATCTCGTCATCGCCGCGAACTACGGCGGGCACTGGGACATCCTGAGCGCGGCCCGCCGCATCGCGCGCGCGGTCGAGCGGGGCCGGATGCGTCCTGAAGAGATCGACCGGACGGCCTTCGAGTCCGGGCTCGCGCTCGCCGGGCTCCCGTCGCCGGATCTGCTGATACGTACCGGCGGGGAGCAGCGGATCAGCAACTTTCTTCTCTGGAACCTTGCCTACACCGAGCTCTACTTCGTGGAGACCCTGTGGCCCGAGTTCGACGGCGCGGCGCTCGCGCTCGCGCTCCGGGAGTTCGGAGAGCGGGAACGGCGCTTCGGGCGCACGAGCGAGCAGGTTGCGACGGCACCGTCGGATGCAGCCGGTGCGAGGTGAACGAGACCGGGCGGCGGTTGCTGACCGCAATTGCGCTGGTTCCGGTGGTGGCCGTCTTCGTCCTCGTCCTTCCGGCCGTCGCGTTTCAGGCCGGGTTGCTCGTCGTCGTCGCGCTGGGAGCCTTCGAGTGGAGCCGACTCGTCCGTCTCGCCCCCGCGACGCTGTTCGCCGCGGGGGCCGCGGGTTCTCTGGGACTTGCGCTTCTGGCGGGTGCGCCGCCGCTTCGCGCGCTCGCGTGGATCGGCATTGCGTGGTGGCTGGCGGCGGTTGCCCCGGGCGTGGGGTCGGGCGGGCCCCGGGGCGCGCCCGCGCGCGCGGCGCGGGGGGGGGGGGGGGGGGCGGGGTTCGCCGCGGTCGTGCGTTCGCGCGAGCCCGGGTCCGTCCCGTCGCGCGCGCCGGGGGCGCTTGCGGGATGGCTGGTGCTCGTGCCGGCGGGGGCCGCGCTCGCCGAGGTGCACGCCCGGCCGGGCGGCCCGGCTCTCGCGATGACGCTCCTCGCGGTCGTCTGGGCGGCGGACAGCGCGGCGTGGGCGGTGGGAAGGCGGTTCGGCAGGACCCGGCTCGCGCCGCGGGTGAGTCCGGGCAAGACCTGGGAGGGCCTCGCGGGCGGGATGGCCGCGGCGGCGGCGACCGGTGCGGCCGCGGCGGCGTGGCTCGAGCTTGCGCCGGGGCGCCTCCTTGCCGCGGCCGTGCTCGCGGCCGGTGCTTCCGTGGTCGGCGATCTCTACGAGAGCCTCGGCAAGCGCCGCGCCGGCGTGAAGGACAGCGGGAGCCTCCTCCCGGGTCACGGCGGCGTCCTGGATCGCATCGACGGGCTCACCGCCGCCGCCCCCGTGTACGCGGTCGCGACGGCCTGGTAGCCCGCGGAATCGAAGGCCCGGCGCGCCGGCCGCAACACCGCGCGCGCTGGACTTCCTGGCGCAACCGGTTTCTGATCGGTCGCGACCTCCCTCGCGGAGTACGGGAAGGATGAGCGTCGAAGGTCTGGCGATTCTCGGTTCGACGGGTACCATCGGGGTCAACGCACTCTCGGTCGTTGCGCGTCACCCCGAACGCTTCCGGGTCGTCGCGCTCGCCGCACGTTCGAGCCTCGAAGCCATGGAGGCGCAATGCCGCACGTACCACCCGGAGTTTGCCGTGCTCGCTGACGCCGGCTCCGCGTCGGAGCTCGGTCGTCGGCTCCAGGGGACGGGCACGCAGGTGCTCGCCGGGGCCGCGGGGCTCGAGGAGGTCGCCGCCCTGCCGCAGGTCCGCCACGTGCTGTCGGGGATCGTGGGCGCGGCGGGGCTGCTTCCCAGCCTCGCGGCAGCCCGCGCCGGCAAGCGGGTGCTGCTCGCGAACAAGGAGGCGCTCGTCATGTCCGGGCGACTCTTCATGGACGCGGTCCGCGACGGGGGGGCCGAGCTCATTCCCGTCGACAGCGAGCACAACGCCGTCTTTCAGTGCCTTCCCGCGGGCCGCGGGCGGGCCGGAGTGCGAAGGATTCTCCTCACCGCGTCGGGCGGACCCTTTCGGCACCGATCCCGCGAAGATCTCGACACGGTGACCCCGGAGGCGGCCTGTGCCCACCCGAACTGGGAGATGGGCCCCAAGATCTCCGTCGATTCCGCGACCATGATGAACAAGGCGCTCGAGGTGATCGAGGCATGCTGGCTGTTCGAGACCGTTCCGGAACGTGTCGAGGTAGTCGTCCATCCCCAGAGCACGGTGCATTCGATGGTCGAGTACGAGGACGGCTCGATACTTGCCCAGCTCGGTGCGCCGGACATGCGTACGCCCATCGCCCATGCGCTCGCCTGGCCCGAGCGAATCGACTCCGGGGTGTCGGGACTCGATTTCTCCGTGCCGATGCGTCTCGACTTCGAGCCACCGGACTTCGGGTGGGCGCCGTGCCTGCGCCTCGGCTACGAGGCCGCGCGGGCCGGGGGAACGCTGCCGGCGGTCCTCAACGCGGCAAACGAGGTGGCGGTGGCCGCGTTTCTCGATCGGCGGGCGGGGTTCAACTCCATTGCGCGGGTGGTGGAGGAGACGCTCAGCCGTTCCGTCGTCCGGGAGGCGGATACCATTGACACGATTCTGGACGAGGACGCGGCGGCGCGGGAGATCGCGACCGCCCTCGTCGGCTGACGCGGGCGCAGGGACGGAGCCTGACAATGGGATTCTCGATGGACCTGGTGGGGGCGATCGCCGCGTTCGTGATTGCCGTGGGCATCCTCGTGGCGGTGCACGAGTACGGCCATTTCTGGGTGGCGCGGCGTCTCGGGGTACGGGTACTGCGCTTCTCGATCGGTTTCGGGCGGTCGATCTGGACGCGCGTGGGGGCGGACGGCACGGAGTACGCCATCGGCATCCTGCCCCTCGGCGGCTACGTCAAGATGCTGGACGAGCACGATGGCGACGTTCCCGAGGCGGACCGCGAACGGGCGTTCAATCGCAAGCCGCTGTGGGCCCGCAGTGCCATCGTGCTGGCCGGCCCCGCCTTCAACTTCCTCTTCGCCGTGCTCGCCTGGTGGCTCGTCTACATGGTCGGGTTCGCGGGTCTCAAGGCGGTGGTCGGCGAGGTGACGCCCGGCTTGCCCGCCGAGCGCGCGGGCCTCGACCCCGGCGACGCGGTGGTCGCGGTGGAAGGGCGCGAAGCGAAGACCTGGTCTGCGGTGGTCGCGGCCACCCTCGGGGAAGCGCTCGACCAGAACCGGGTCGAGCTGCGATGGAGGTCCCCCGACCGCGGGATCGAATCCGGGAGCCTCGATCTCCGGGGCGTGAACCTGGACGGTCTGACGAGCGGCAGCTTCTTCGCGACGCTCGGCGTCGAGCCCGCCATGCCGGCGACCGCGCCCGCAATCGGAGAGGTCGTGGCGGGCGAACCCGCGGATCGGGCCGGGATGCGGCCGGGCGACGTGGTGGTGCGCGCGCTCGGGGAGCCGATCGAGTCGTGGATGGAGTGGGTCCGATTCGTGCGCGAGCGTCCTGAGGTGGAGTTTCCGGTCGAGGTCCGAAGGGGTGGGGAAGTCGTCACCCTCGCGCTTCGACCGGCCGCGGTCGAGCACGACGGTGGGACGATCGGGCGCATCGGCGCGATCCTCGACCAGGACGCGGCTTCGACCGGGGACTTGTTCGTGAACGAACGGCGCACCCCCTGGGATGCGGCCGTGCGCGCGACCGCCCGGACCTGGGAGATCTCCTCCCTCACGGTGGGCCTCCTGTGGAAGATGGTCCGCCTGGAGCTCTCCTCCGAGCACCTCAGCGGACCCATCACGATCGCCCGCTATGCGCGTGACTCCGCGAGCGGCGGATTCACCCGGTTTGTCGAGTTTCTGGCCATCGTCAGCGTCAGCCTCGGCATCCTCAACCTCCTGCCGATCCCCGTCCTGGACGGTGGACACCTGCTCATCCATCTCGCAGAGGCGCTGAAGGGTGGACCGCTCTCTCAGCGCACGATGTTTCTCGGCTACCAGGCGGGTGTGGTCCTGCTCGTTGGACTGATGGGCCTGGCTCTCTACAATGACCTCATGAGGCTCTTCACCTGATGGGCGCGCTCTTCCTTCGTCGGTTGGCTCTGGGCTGCCTTCTGGCCGTCGCGCCCGTGCCCGCTTTCGCCCAGGCGTTCGTCGTCGACGACATCCGCGTGGAGGGGCTGAGACGGGTGTCCACCGGCACGGTCTTCAACGAGCTTCCGATTGCCGTCGGCGACACGGTGACCCGGGAGGACACGGCGGCCGCAATCAAGAGCCTGTTCGCCACCGGGTACTTCGACGACGTACGGATCGAGCGCGACGGCGGCACGCTCGTGGTCGTCGTGGTGGAACGACCGTCCATCGCGAACGTGGACTTTTCCGGGAACGATGCCGTGGAGACCGACGAGCTGGTGGAATCGCTCGCCAGGGTCGGGTTTGCCGTCGGCCGAACGTTCGACCCCGTGGTGCTGAACCGGATGGTGCAGGAGCTTCGCGAGACCTACTTTGCGCAGGGTCGCTACTCGGCCGACATCGAGGCGACGGTGACGCCGCTCGAGCGCCATCGGGTCGGCGTGCACTTCGAGATCGACGAAGGAGACCTGGCGCGCATCCGGCGAATCAACATCGTCGGAAACCGGTCGTTCGACGAAGAGGACCTGCTCGATGTCTTCGAATCCACGACGCGTACGCTGTTCTCCTGGCTGACCGGCTCGGACCGCTATTCGAAGCAGACCCTCGCCGGCGACCTGGAGCGGCTGCGGACCCACTACCTCGATCGAGGGTTCGTCAACTTCTCGATCGATTCGACGCAGGTGGCCGTCACCCCGGACCGGCGTTTCATCTACATCACGATCAACGTCGTCGAAGGAAGGACGTTCGAGGTCGGCACGGTCGAGCTGGCGGGCGATCTGGTGGTGGAGCCCGACGAGCTCGTTCCCCTGGTTGACGTTCGCGAAGGGGACGTCTTCAATCGAAGCGACGTCGCGAGCACGGCCACGAAGGTCAAGACCCGACTCGGCGACGAGGGCTATGCGTTCGCGAACGTCAATGCGGTGCCGGAGATCCGCGAGGACGAGGGACAGGTGGACATCGCCTTCTTCGTCGATCCGGGCCAGCGGGTCTACGTGCGGCGCATCGAGTTCCGGGGCAATTTCCAGACCCGGGACGAGGTCCTGCGGCGCGAGATGCGCCAGCTCGAGGGCTCCTGGGTGGTCAACCGGGACCTCGACCGGTCGCGGCAGCGCCTGCTGCAGCTCGGGCATTTCGACGAGGTTCGCATCGAGACCGAGCCCGTTCCCGGGACGTCCGATCAGGTGGACGTGATCGTCCACGTCACCGAGCGCGCGTTCGGGGCGCTGCTGCTGAGCGCCGGCTACGCCCAGGACCGGGGCGCCCTGTTCGACATCAGCGTCACCCAGGAGAACCTGTTCGGGACCGGAAACTCCGCATCGTTCACGTTCAACAACAGCAGCAGCCAGGAGGAGTACTCGGTCGCGTACACCAATCCGTACTTCACCCCCGAGGGCATCAGCCGCCGGTTCTTCGCGCGCTACGAGGAGACCCTGGGTCGCGAGCTGGACATCTCGGACTACAGCACGGACGTGGCCGGAGCGGGGGTCAACTTCGGTATTCCCACCAACGAGTTCGACCGGTTCCACGTCGGGTTCTCCGCCGAGGCGATCGACTTCGAGCCGGGAGCGAGCGCCTCCGCCGAGGTGATGGCGCTCGACGCCGCGACCGACGGCGACTACCTCGAGCTGATCGGAAGCGTGCGCTGGTCGCGTGACGAACGGGACCGCCGCATCCTTCCCACCCGCGGCAGCTATTCCTCCGCCCTCGCCGAGGTCGCGCTTCCGGGCAGCGGGCTGCGCTACTTCCGCACGCGCCTCTCGCACCAGCGCTTCTTTCCGGTCTCCGAGGACTGGATCCTGATGTTCGAGGGCGAGGCCGCCTATGGCGACGGATACGGCCGCACCGAGTCGCTGCCTCTCACCCGGCACTTCTTCGCCGGCGGTCCGCGCTCCGTCCGGGGGTTCAAGTCCAATTCGCTCGGCCCGCGCGACTCCGATGATCGTCCGATGGGAGGCGACTTCCTCACTCTCGCCCGGGCGGAGCTCATCGTGCCGGTGCCCTTCGTGGACAAGTCGCAGCAGTTCCGGCTGACCGGCTTCCTCGACGCCGGCAACGTCTTCCGTTCCATCGACGACTTCGATGGCGGCGAGCTGCGGTACTCGACGGGGTTCTCCACGATCTGGTTCGCGGGAATCGGCATCATCACGATGAGCTGGGGGTTCCCCCTCAACGACGAGGACGGCGACGACCGCCAGAAGTTCCAGTTCACCATCGGGACGACGTTCTAGCGAGGCTGCGCCTCGGACCGACGAGAAATGTTCGAAGCCACCGATCCTTGTTCGAGACCCGGCCGCTGCGCAACGTTGGCAGCCTCGTACGCTTCGTTCCTGAAACCGCTTTGCAGACTTGACTCATCTGCAAAGATCGGGGCCCTTCAAGGAGTCTGGAAATCCGCCATGATTCGATGGCTCCGAGTGCTGACATTCGCGCTGGCTTGGACGATGGCATCCACATCCGGTGCCGCGGACATCAAGGTCGGGTTCGTCGACGTGTCGCGGGTTCTCGACCAGTCACCCCAGGCCCGGGAAGCGCGCGAGCGGATCCAGGCCGAGTTCGCGCCCATCGACCAGGAGATCCTGCGCCTCCAGCGCGAGCAACGCACGCTCGAGGAGCAGCTCCTTCGTGACGGTGACGTCATGGCGAACGCGGAACGGATGCGTCTCGAGCGCGAGGTGCTCTCGCGCAAGCGGGACCTGCGTCGCGCGCAGGAAGAGTTTCGCGAAGACCTGAACCTTCGGCGCAACCAGGAGCTCCAGAAGCTCCAGCGCCAGGTGGTGCTTGCGATTCGGGCGATGGCGAAGTCCGAAGACTTCGATCTCGTGATCAGCGACGGAGTGCTGTTCGCGAGCACGCGCATCGACATTACCGGGACAGTGCTCGAACGCCTCGTCGAGGAGCACGATCGGCAGGGCGGCAACTGACCTGGAGACTTCACCGGCACTGCGCGGCGGACACCGGGTCCGTGGACCATGACGGCCTGCAGTCCCGCGAGAGGGGAAATGCGAACGGTTTCTTCCCGCATCGCCGGCGTAGCGCGAAGCGAGGTGTCGGGCGCACTCACGGCATTTCGAGGAGAGACGCCCGCGCTGCCCCCGTCCGTGCGGTTCGCCACCGCACGGTCCAGCCTTGCAGCTCGCGTATCGCGGCTTCGCCGGCATCCGGGCCCGGAACATTCGCCGAGTTCTCGGGCAAGCGACGAATGTTGTTGAGAGCTCCCGGCTGAGCGGCCGCGATGTCCGGCAGGGAGTGGCCCCTCGGAAGGCTCGCGAAGCGGCTCGGGGCCGAGCTTCACGGTGACCCGGAGCGGGTCGTGCGCGCGATCGCGCCGCTCGGGGTGGCCGGGGAGGGCGACCTCTCGTTCCTGGCGAACCGCCGGTACCTTCGCGATCTGCGCACGACGCGGGCGAGTGCGGTAATCGTCGGCCCCGGAGACGCCGAGGCTTCTCCCACCGCGGTCCTCGTGCTCCCGAACCCATATCTCGGCTACGCGCGCGCCGCGTCCCTCATGGCGGACACGCCTCCCTTCGCGGCGGGCATCCATCCGAGCGCGGTCGTCGACGCAGCGGCCGCCGTTTCCCCCGAGGCTTCGATCGGCCCGCTCGCGGTGGTCGGCGCCGGCGCGACGGTGGGTGCCGGGGCCCGGATCGGACCCGGCTCCGTCCTTGCTCCCGAGGCAGCGGTCGGAGAAGAGACGCGCCTGGTCGCGAACGTGACGGTCTGCCGGGGCGTGCGGATCGGAGCGCGCTGTCTCCTGCACCCCGGAGTCGTCATCGGAGCCGACGGGTTCGGGCTCGCGAACGACGCCGGCAAGTGGATCAAGATCCCGCAGCTCGGGCGGGTCGAGGTCGGCGACGACGTCGAGGTGGGAGCCAATACGACCATCGACCGGGGTGCGCTGCAGGACACGGTGGTGGGCGACGGAGTCAAGATCGACAATCAGGTCCAGATCGCGCACAACGTTTCCATCGGCCCGGACACCGCGATCGCGGGCTGCGTCGCCGTCGCGGGCAGCGTCCGCATCGGCGCGCGTTGTATCATTGAAGGGGCGGTGATGATCTCGGGTCACCTCGAGATTGCCGACGACGTGCATGTCACTGGAGGCAGCGCGGTCGCCAAGTCCATAGCGCAAAGTGGCATCTGGTCGTCCGGAATGCCCGCGCAGGAGAGCCACGTCTGGCGCAAGATGTGGATCCGCATGCAGAAGCTGGACGAATACGCCCGGCGATTGGCCCGGCTCGAACGGCAGGGGAGCGGCAGGAAGACCGATGAGTGAAATCGGCATCGCGGACATTCTCGAGCGCCTTCCCCACGCTTATCCGTTCGCTCTGCTCGATCGCGTTCTCGAGCACGAGCCAGGCGAGCGGGTGGTCGCGCTCAAGAACGTGACGTACAACGAGCCCTTCTTTCCCGGACACTTCCCCGAGGCGCCGGTGATGCCCGGGGTGCTCATCCTGGAAGTGATGGCCCAGGCGACCGGAATCCTCGCGATGGGCGAGCGCAAGGAAGGCACGCGCTACTACATCGTCGGGGTCGACAAGGCCCGATTCCGCAAGCCGGTGGTCCCCGGCGACCAGCTCATCGTCGACATCCGGCGGCGGCAGAGCTCGCGGGGGATCTGGAAGGTCCAGGCCGAAGCGCGGGTGGACGGCCAGGTGGTCGCGACCGCCGAGCTGATGGGAGCGCTGCGAAGCAGTTGATTCATCCGACCGCGATCGTCTCGCCCGGGGCGCGGCTCGGCACCGGTGTCGTGGTAGGCCCCTATGCGGTGGTGGGGGACGACGTGGAGGCGGGCGACCGTACCCGCATCGATTCTCACGCGGTCGTGCATGGTCCGACCCGCATCGGCGCGGACAATCACTTCCATCCCTTCGTGTCCATCGGCGGCGATCCGCAGGACAAGAAGTTCGACGGCAGTCCCACACGGCTCGAGATCGGAGACCGCAACGTCATTCGCGAGTACTGCACGTTCAATCGGGGAACGCGGGGCGGCGGCGGCATCACCCGCATCGGCGACGACAACTGGATCATGGCCTACGTTCACGTCGCCCACGACTGCCGGATCGGATCGAGCACGGTGATGGCCAACTGCGCGACCCTCGCCGGACACGTGACGGTGGACGACTTCGTGGTCCTCGGCGCATTCACCGTGGTGCACCAGTTCTGCGCGATCGGACGGTACGCGTTCACCGCGATGGGGTCGGTCGTCCTCAAGGACATTCCGCCCTACGTCACGGCGAGCGGGAACGCCGCCGCGGCCCACGGCATCAATCGCGAGGGTCTGCGGCGGGCCGGGTTCGGCTCCGACACCATCCAGGCGCTCCATCGTGCGTACCGGCTGATCTACCGCAACGGCCTGCGGGTTCCCGAAGCCGTGGAGCGCCTCGAGGAGATGCGGAGCGATTGCCCGGAAGTCGTCCCCTTCATCGAGTTTCTCGCCGCGTCGGGCCGCGGCATCGTGCGTCAGGGCCGGCGGTGACGGAACCCGCCATCGTCGCGCCGGACCCCGCCGCGTCGCGGGTGCCGTCCATCGCGCTGGTGGCCGGGGAGATGTCGGGCGATCTGCTCGGCGCCCGGCTCATGCGCACCATTCGCGCGTCGTGGCCCGACGCCCGATTCAGCGGGATCGGGGGGCCGGAAATGCTGGCCCTCGGGTTCGAGTCCTTCCTGCCGATGGAACGCCTCTCCGTGATGGGCCTGTTCGAGGCGGCCGGCCGCCTCCTCCCGCCCCTCCCCGCACGCCGCCCCCCCGCCCGGGCCCCCTCCGAGCCGCCCGGCCGCTTCGTCCAGCCCCTCCCGGAACGCCGCCGCCTTGCGCGACGACTCGCGGCCGCCGCCCCCGATGTATTCGTCGGAATCGATTCTCCCGACTTCAACCTCGCGCTCGAGCGCCGCCTTCGCGACTCCGGGATCCCGACCGTCCACTACGTGAGTCCGTCGATGTGGGCTTGGCGCGCCTATCGCGCGGCGAAGGTCCGCAAGGCGGTCGACCGCATCCTGACCCTGTTTCCGTTCGAGGCGGAGTTCTGTCGCCGCAACGGCATATCGGCGTGCTTCGTCGGACATCCCCTCGCGCGAGAGCTGGAGCGCACGGAACGGGCCGCGGCCCGCCGCCGTCTGGGTCTGCCCGAGGACGGACCGATCGTGGCGCTGCTGCCGGGAAGCCGCAGTCACGAAGTGCGCGACATCGGCCGGCCGTTTCTGGAGACCGCGGCGTGGCTGCACCGGCGCCGGCCGGAGCTGCGCTTCGCGGCACCGATGGCGAGCGCGCCCCTGCACGCGGAGTTCCGCCGGATGGCCGCGTCCGGGGGGCCGGCAATCGCCCTGTTCGAAAGGGAGTCGCGCGCGGTGATGAGCGCAGCGGATGTCGTCGTGCTCGCCTCCGGAACCGCAACGCTCGAGGCGATGCTCCTTCGACGACCGATGGTGGTCGCCTGGCGCGGGCTGCCCGCGACGTGGTTCATCCTACGCCGCTGGCTCGGCCGCAACATCCGCTTCGTCGCGCTTCCCAACCTCCTCGCGGGGCGCCGGGTCGTGCCGGAGTTCCTGCAGGACGAGGTGCGCGCGGAGCGCCTCGGGCCGGCGGTGCTTCGCCTCCTCGATTCCGGTCTCCCCGTGGAGGCCCGCTGGGAGTTCGACCGCATCCACGCGGAGCTGCGTTCCGGCCACGAGACCCCGGCCGCCGCGGTGCTCGCGCTCGCCGGGCGGTCGGACGGAAGGGGCCGGCCGGCGTGATCGCCGGCGTGGACGAAGCGGGCCGGGGACCCCTCGCCGGGCCGGTGGTGGCCGCCGCGGTGGTCCTCGGCCCCGACGCGGTGCCGGCAGGCCTCGCGGACTCTAAGACCCTCTCGCCTTCCCGGCGCGCCGAGCTCGCGGCCGGGATCCGTGCATGCGCGGTCGCCTGGGCGCTCGGACAGGCGTCGCCGGCCGAGATCGACCGGCTGAACATCCTCGAGGCGACGCTCCTTGCGATGCACCGGGCGGTCGCCGGGCTCGCGCCGATCCGGATTTCCCCGGATCTGGTGCTCATCGACGGAAACCGGTGTCCGCCCGGTCTGCCGTACCCGGCGCGTGCCGTAGTCCGGGGCGATGCCAGCATTGCGGCGGTGAGCGCCGCTTCGATCCTCGCCAAGGTGTACCGTGACCGCGAGATGGTGCGCCTCGGCCGGCGCTGGCCCCAGTTCGGATTCGCGGACCACAAGGGCTACCCGACCGCTGCCCACCTGGAACGGATGCGTCTCCACGGCCCGTCACCGGTCCACCGCCGAACGTTCGGACCGGTTCGCCGGTGCCTCGGAGCGACGCCATGACGGGCGACAGGGGCACGTCGGGATGAGTGACGCAGGGGACTTTGTGCACCGGAAGTGCACTGGGGAGGCTCGCCAGCGAGGTGGTCGGTGGACAGGGGCACGTGGGCATGAGTGACGCCGGGGGCTTTGTGCACCGGAAGTGCACTCGGGAGGCTCGCCAGCGAGGTGGTCGGTGGATAGGGGCACGTGGGCATGAGTGACGCCGGGGGCTTTGTGCACTTGGTGGTGCACACGGAGTACTCGCTCGTCGACAGCGTGGTCCGCATTCCGGCGCTGGTCGAGGCGGCCCGCACCCACCGAATGCCCGCCGTGGCGGTCACCGAAGCGGCAAACCTCTTTTCCCTCATCAAGTTCTACCGGGCCGCGGAGGGGTCCGGGATCAAGCCCATCGTCGGCGCGGACGTCCGGATCGCGGCGGATTCCGGAGCGACGCACCGCCTCGTGCTGCTCTGCCGGCACGTCGAAGGCTACCGCCAGCTCTCCCGGCTGCTCACACGCGCCTTCCTCGAGGGCGACGGAACCCTCCGTGAGCCGTGGCTCGAAGAGCTCGAGACGGAGGGCCTCATCGCGATTTCCACGTTCCGGGACGGAGCCCCTGGCCAGGCCCTCGCCCGCGGCGAGCCGGAGCTCGCCCGCCGGATCGCCGACGACTGGCGCGCGCAATTCGAGGACCGGTACTACCTCGGGCTCGAGCGCCTCGGCCGGGAAGGGGAGGAGGCTCTGTTCGACGATACCGTCCGCCTCGCAGGGGGGGGCGGGCTGCCGGTCGTCGCCACCAACGACGTGCGTTTCCTCGCTCCCGAGGACTTCGAGGCGCACGAAGCACGGGTCTGCATCCAGGAGGGGTGGATCCTCGAAGATGGGGATCGACCCCGGAGATACACGAGGGAGCAGTACCTTCGCAGCGGTGCGGAGATGCGCGATCGATTCGCGGACGTGCCGGAGGCCATCGAGAACACGGTGGAGATCGCCCGCCGGTGCAGCGTGCGAATCGATCTCGGCCGGGACATCCTGCCCGAGTTCCCGGTGGAGTCCGGAGAGAGCGCGGAGTCGCGCTTCGCCGCGAACGCGCGCGCGGGTCTCGACCGGCGGCTCGCCGACGAGCCGCCGGGTCCCGCGTATCGCGAACGTCTCGAGTACGAGATCGAGATGGTCACGAAGATGGGGTTCTCCGGCTACTACCTCATCGTCGCGGACTTCGTCGCATGGGCCCGCACGAACGGGGTTCCGGTCGGGCCGGGGCGCGGCTCGGGGGCCGGCTCCCTCGCGGCCTGGGCGCTCGGCATCACCGACATCGATCCGATTGCCTACGATCTCCTGTTCGAGCGTTTCCTGAATCCCGAACGGGTCTCGATGCCCGATTTCGACATCGACTTCTGCATGGACGGGCGCGACCGGGTCATCGACTACGTCGTCGGGCGCTACGGCGCGGACCGGGTCGCGCAGATCATCACGTTCGGCACCATGGCGGCGAAGGCCGTCGTGCGCGACGCGGGACGGGTGCTCGGCCTTCCGTTCCCCTTCGTCGACATGATCGCGAAGCTCATTCCCTTCGATCTCGGCATCACCCTGGAGCGGGCCCTTGCGGAAGAGGCCGCTCTCCGGGATCGCTACGAGAACAACGAGGACGTGCGCACCCTCATCGATCTCGCCCGCTCCCTCGAAGGGCTCGCGCGCAACGCCGGCCGACACGCGGGAGGCGTGGTCATTTCCCCCGGACCGCTCACCGAGTACACGGCGCTCTTTCGCGATCCGGACGGCGGCTCGCCAGTGACGCAGCTCGACAAGGACGATGTCGAGGCGCTCGGTCTCGTCAAGTTCGACTTCCTGGGACTGAAGACCCTGACCGTGATCGACCGGGCCGCGGAAGCGATCGATTCGAGCCGCCCCGGCGAGCCGAACCTCGACATGGGGGCCGTGCCCACCGATGACGCGGCGACCTACGAGCTCATCCGCTCGGGCGCGACGACCGGCGTGTTCCAGCTCGAGTCGCGGGGGATGCGCGAACTCGTGCGGGGACTCAAGCCCACCCGGTTCGAGGACATCGTGGCCCTGGTGGCCCTCTTCCGTCCGGGTCCGCTCAAGTCCGGCATGGTCGACGACTTCATCCAGCGCAAGGAGGGCCGGGCCGCGGTCGAGTACCTCCACCCGCAGATCGAGCCCATCCTGCGGTCGACCCACGGGGTGATCCTGTACCAGGAGCAGGTGATGCAGATCGCCCGCGAGCTCGGCGGCTACAGCCTCGGGGGCGCGGATGTGCTCCGCAAGGCGATGGGCAAGAAGCTTCCCGAGGAGATGGCCCGCGAGCGGGCGGCGTTCGTGGCCGGGGCTACCCGCAACGGGGTGGATCCGCATGTCGCCAACTCGCTGTTCGACCTCATGGAGCACTTCGCGGAGTACGGGTTCAACCGCGCGCACTCCGTCGCCTACGCGCTGGTCGCGTACCAGACCGCCTGGCTCAAGCGCCACCATCCGGCCGCGTACATGGCCTCCGCGCTGACCGCCGAGATGGACAATGCGGACCGCGTGGTGACCCTGGTGGACGACTGCCGCGACTGCGGGATCGCGGTCCAGCCGCCGGACGTGAACGACAGTGCCTGGGCGTTCGAGCCGGCTGGCCGGGAACGGATCCGTTTCGGGCTCGGGGCGATCCGGGGAGTGGGGCGAAGCGCCGCCGAGGGCGTGGTCGAGGCGCGCAACGCCGGCGGGGCGTTCGCCGACCTCTTCGACTTCTGCCGCCGGGTGGACCCCCGCCGGGCGAACCGCCGGGTCCTCGAGGCGCTGATCCATGCCGGGGCGCTGGACCGGCTCGGCCCCGGGCGACGGGCGATGACGGAAGTCCTCGGCCGGGCGATGCAGTCCGCCGAGCGCGCCGCGCGCGACTCCGAGGCGGGTCAGACGGACCTCTTCGGAGAGCGCACGCCGGAGGTCGAGTCGTTTCCGGAAGTTCCGGAGTTCGAAATGTCGGAGCGGCTCGCCGGCGAGCGCCAGACCCTCGGCATCTACCTCTCCGGCCATCCGATCGAGGCGCACGAATCGGAGCTCGCGAGGTTCACGAGCGGCCGGCTCTCCGATCTTCGCCCACGCGGTGAGGTCGTCCAGGCCGCCGCCGGGCTGGTACTCTCCGTACGCCCGATGAACACCCGGCGCGGCCGCATGGCGTTCGTGGTGATCGAGGATCGGAGCGGGCGCCTCGAGCTGGTGGTCTATTCCGATCTCTTCGCCGCGGACCGCGCGCTCCCTCCGGATCGTCGGCGGCTGGCCAAGGACCGGATCGTGGTGGTGGAAGGGACGGTCGAGGAGAACAACGGCGAGCGTTCGATGCGAGTGAGCTCGATCTACGATCTCGATCAGGCCCGCGCGAACTTCTCGCGCTGTCTCGCCATCGATCTGCACGGCACCGGAAACGACGGGGTGGCCGAAGCGCTGCAGGCGGTGCTCGCCCCCTGGCGCAACGGCCCGACCCCGGTGCGGATCGGCTACCGATGCCCGGTGGCGCGGGCGCAGATCGATCTCGGACCCGGATGGCGAATTCATCCGAGCGGCGAGCTCCTTTCCCGGCTCCGGCAGTTCCCCGGAGCCGAGAGCGTGTCGCTGGAGTACCGATGAGCTCTCCCCCTTCGCGTCGTCTCGACGTGCTCGAGTTCGAGCGCCCCATTGCCGAGCGCGAGGCCCGTCTCGACGTGCTTCGAGCGACCGCCGCGGGCTCGGAGGGAATCGAGGCGGTGCGCCGGCTCGAGGCCGAGATCCGCGAGGAGACGGCCGCGGTCTTCGCGAAGCTCTCCCCCTGGCAGGTGGCTCAGGTCGCCCGCCATCCGCAGCGTCCGTACACCCTCGACTACCTCGAGCGGATGTGCTCGACCTTCGTCGAGCTGCACGGGGACCGCGCGTTCGCGGACGACCGCGCCATCGTCGGCGGGCTCGCCCGCATCGCAGGGCGGTCGCTCGTGGTGATCGGCCACCAGAAGGGCCGGGACACCAAGGAGAAGATTCACCGGCAGTTCGGCATGCCGAACCCGGAGGGCTACCGCAAGGCGCTGCGGCTGATGGAGCTCGCGGAGCGTTTCCGGCGGCCCTTGCTGACCCTCATCGACACGCCGGGGGCGTATCCCGGAATCGGCGCCGAGGAACGCGGTCAGAGCGAGGCGATCGCCCGCAACCTCATGGCGATGGCCCGCCTTCGCATTCCCATCGTGTGCGCGGTCATCGGCGAGGGCGGGTCCGGAGGCGCGCTCGCGATCGGGATCGGGGACCGGGTGCTGATGCTCGAGCACAGCGTCTATTCCGTCATCTCGCCCGAGGGCTGCGCATCCATCCTGTGGAAGAAGGCCGAGGAGGCGGCCCGGGCCGCCGAAGCGATGGGCATCGACTCGAAGCGGCTGCACGAGCTCGGTCTCATCGACCGGATCCTCGAAGAGCCGCTCGGAGGGGCCCATCGCGATCCGGACGCGATGGCGGAACGGCTCGGGCAGGCGGTCGGCGAGGAGCTCGCGGAGCTCGAAGGAACCGATCCGCAGACGCTCATCGCGCGCCGCTACGAGCGCCTGATGGGCCATGGCGCGTTCGCCTGATCCTGATCGCGTCCTCCGGGCGGTGCGCGCGGTGGTCGGCCCCCGCGCCGGCTTGGACCCCGGCCGCGATTCCGGCGAGCGGCGGCACGAATTCGGCTCCGGCTTCGGCTCCGATTCCGGGAGGTGGTGGGTGGCGTTCAGCGGGGGGGTGGATTCCTCCGTGCTTCTCGATTCCGCCGCGCGGGTCCTCGGCGCACGAGCGGCCGCGCGACTCGCCGCCGTCCACGTGAATCACGGGCTCCACCCCGACGCCGGCAACTGGGAGGACCACTGCCGGGCGGCTGCGGAAGGGCTCGGAGTCCGGCTCGAGGTCCGGCGGGTAGCGGTACGCCGCGACCGCGGGCAGGGGGGGCTCGAGGCCGCCGCCCGCGCGGCCCGGCACGCTGCGCTTCGGGACGTGGTTCCGCCCGGCGAGCCGGTCCTCCTCGCCCATCACCTCGACGACCAGGCGGAGACGGTGCTCCACCGCATCCTGCGTGGAGCGGGGCCGGCCGGGATCGCGGCCATGCGGCCGCAGGTCACCGTCGGCGGACTGCGGCTGGTCCGGCCCCTGCTCGCGGTGCCGCGCTCGGAGATCCTCGACTATGCGGCGACCCGGAGCCTCGCGTGGGTCGAGGACCCCGGGAACCGTGCCGCGGCGCACGACCGGAGCCATCTCCGGCACCGGGTGATGCCGGCCCTCGCCGAACGCTGGCCGGAGGCGGGCGCGGCTCTCGCACGGCTCGGCGAGCGGGCCGACGAGACGGCGTCGATGCTGGACGGCCTCGCTGCGGTGGATCTCGAGGCGGCGCGGGGCCGGTCGCCGGAGACCCTGTGCGCCGCCGCGCTCGCCGCCCTGCCGCCGGCCCGGGCCGAGAACGCGCTCAGGGTGTGGCTCGTCTCCCGCCACCGGATTGCGCCGCCGCCACGGCACTGGCTTCGAGCTCTCGTGAACGAGGTCGTGTCCGCGCGCTCCGACCGGTTGCCGGAGGCGGCGCGCGGCGGCATCTGGATTCGGCGTCATCTCGGCGAGCTCCATACCGGAAGCGCGCGCGCCGGCCCCCGGATTCCCGAACGGACCTCCTGGCGTCCTGCCGGAGAACCGCTCGATCTCCCCCACGGACGGCTCCGCGCGGCGCGGACCGAGGGCGAGGGTCTCGCGATCGCGCGCCTTCCCCCCACGATCGACGTGCGGTTCCGACGCGGCGGAGAACGATGCCGTCCCGCCGGCCGAGGGGTCACGAAGCCGCTCAAGGACCTGTTCCGGGAGCTCGGGATTCCGCCCTGGGAGCGCGGTCGAAGACCGCTTGTCTTCGCGGGCGAGCGCCTCGCGTCGGCGCCGGGCCTTTTCGACTGCGACCCGTTCGCGGCGCACGCGGGCGAGCCTGCCTGGCGACTCGAGTGGCTGGCCCACCTGTGCGGCAGTTAGCTGGCTGGGTCCGTGCGGCGGACAGCCGCGTCTGCGCCGCGGTTGACCGCCGCCGCTTTGCGCTCGGACGCGACCGCGCGGCGCCCCGTGCGGGAATGAGGTACGACTCTTCGAGCGTCGTCGGCGGAACGCATGCGCGCAATTCGACGGCATGCTATAAACGGTACGATTCCGGAAAATCGACCGGCGTGGCCCTGCGCCGCTTCGATCTCGCGATACGATTGGGGCGCGGTGCTTCCCGGTTCTATTGACGCGCGCCATGCCAGGCACGCTCCGGGCCGCGGGAGGACCGAGCGTCACCACTATGCGGGCAGGGATGGAATGAACTTGGACGACAACGTATTCGAATTCTCACTAACCAACGAGTTGGCGGAGATCGTCGAAGCCGCGGCGAAGATCGAAGCCTTCTGCGAAGCGAACGACGTTTCGCCGGACGTCGCGTATGCGGTCAACCTCTCCGTCGACGAGATCCTGACCAACACGATCAGCTATGGATACGCCGATGAGGAAACCCACCGTATCGAGATCGCCGTGCGCCTGGAAGCCGAGGCCCTCGTCGTCGTCATCGTCGACGACAGCTCCGCGTTCGACCTGACGGCGGCGCCGGAGCCCGATCTCGGCGCATCTCTCGAAGAGCGGGAGGTCGGCGGCCTCGGCCTCTTCCTCGTGCACCAGATGATGGACGAGGTCGAGTACGAGCGGGCCGGCGACCGCAACGTCGCGACCCTCACCAAGCGCACCGCGGGTGACGTCTGATGCCGGCGCGCCGCCGATGACGTCCAATCGCGAGAAGGTCTCGTTTCGCACACTCGGCTGCCGTCTCAACCAGTACGACACCGAGTCGATCCGGACCCTGCTCGAGGCCTCCGGACGCTACGAGGCGGTGCGCGGGGAGGCGGACGTCTGCGTCGTGAACACGTGCAGCGTGACGGCGCGCGCCGATGCGTCGGCCCGCAAGGCGATCCGGCGCATCCACGCCGAGAATCCCGAGGCCCGAATCGTCGTTACCGGATGCTACGCGCAGCGGGCTCCGGAGGAGCTGTCCGGGCTGCCGGGAGTGTCGCTGGTGCTGGGGGCGGCGGATCGCGGCCGTGTCGTCGAGGAGCTGGAGCGCACCGTGCGGGGGCGGGCGGCGCGGGTGGCGGTCGCGCCCATCGCCGAGGCGCGCAAGTTCCTCGAAGTGCCGATTTCCGAGATGCGCGAGCGCCGGCGCGCGTTCGTCAAGGTCCAGGAAGGCTGCAACGAGTCATGCTCGTTCTGCATCATCCCGAAGACCCGCGGCGTTTCCCGCAGTCGCGACCCGGATGCGGTGCTCGCGCAGGTGCGCCGCCTCGTGGAGGGCGGCTACCCCGAAATCGTGGTGACGGGAGTGCACGCGGGGGACTACGGACTCGATCTGGCGGCCCGCGCGCCGTCCTCCCTGGCTCACGGATCGCCGATCGCGGGAGCTGGCGCCGGCGGCGCGCGGCGGCCCCTCGTGGACCTCATCGAGCGGATCCTCGCCGTGCCGGGGCTCGAGCGCTTCCGGCTGAGCTCGATCGAGCCGGCGTCCGTGGGCGACGACCTGGTTTCGCTGATGGCGGGCGAGGAGAAGTTCGCCCGGCACTTCCACATCCCGATGCAGAGCGCGAACGACGGGGTGCTCGACCGCATGCGGCGGCGCTACACCGCGGACGGTTTCCGGCGGCTCGTCGGCGGGATCGCGGAGCGAGTCCCGGACTGCGGAATCGGGACCGACGTCATCTGCGGCTTTCCCGGCGAGTCCGATGCGGCGTTTCAGGACACCTTCGACGCGCTCGTCGAGCTTCCCGTCACGTACATCCACCCGTTCACGTATTCGCCCCGCCCGGGGTCCGAGTCCGCCGGATGGAAGGACGACGTGCCCGCGGAGGTGAAGAAGCGGCGGGTCGGCGCGCTGAAGCGGCTCTCGCGCGACAAGGGCCGTGCGTTCCGCGAGCGCCACGTCGGCCAGGCGGCGCGGGTGCTCCCGGAGGGGCCGGAGGGGGTGGGGTGGACGGACAACTACATCCGGGTCGAGGTCGCGGGCGGGGGCGCGTTCGCCGGCGTCGTGCCGGTGATGCTCGCCGAGCTGACCGCGGACGGAATGCGCGGCACCCCCGTGACGCGAGGATCGTCGTCTCCCGACCCGTGAGGGACGCTTCCGTCCGCCCGCAAGGCGAGGTCGTTCGTTCTCCCCTTCGCCGACCGCCGATCGGACCTCTCCGACCCGAGCCAGATCCCCGGCGGCCCGCATCCCGCGACCGCGACCGGCGGCACCTCCCCGTGGTGGCGGCGGTTCGACCGCTTTGAAACAATGCCCGCAGGTTCCCCGCGACGGAGGGGCACAGCCGTTCAACGGTTTGCGTAAGGAGGAAGTGATGGCGGATGTGACGATCGACCGGGCAACGCTCGAGGCGTTCACCCGAGAAGCCTTCGAGAAGGCGGGCATGCCGGCCGCGGACGCGGCGGTCGAGGCGGAGGTCCTCATCTGGGCGAACCTTCGCGGGGTGGACTCGCACGGCGTGCAGCGCATTCCGATGTACCTCGACTTCATCGAGAAGGGTTGGATGAATCCACGGCCCGACATTCGGGTCGTAAAGGAGTCGGACGCCGTGCTGTTCATGGACGCGGACCGGGGCTTCGGACCCGTGCCGACCGTCCGCGCGATGCACGCCGTGATCGACAAGGCGCGGAACGTCGGCATCGGCTGGGCCCTCATCCGCGACGTCACGCACCAGGGCGCGATGGGCTACTACTCCGAGATGGCGGCCGCGCAGGGGATGGCCGGAATGGCGATCGTCTCGAGCCCCCCGAACATGGCCCCGTTCGGAGCCCGGGCGGCGGGGCTTCACAACAGCCCCATCGCGTACTCGTTCCCGGCGGGGCGGCATCGGCCGATCACCCTCGACATGGCGACGAGTGTCGCGGCGGGGGGGAAGCTGGACGTCGCGAGCGACAAGCGCATTCCCATCCCGACCGGCTGGGCGCTCGCCGCCGACGGCAGCCCGACCACGGACCCGGACGCGGCCAGGATCCTCCTTCCGGCCGGTGGGGCGAAGGGTTCGGGCCTCGCCCTCGTCTTCCAGTGCCTCACGAGCCTGATGGCGAACAGCCCGCTCATCGTGCCGGTCCTGCGCGGAGGAGAGCGGGTGCACCTTCAGAACAGCGTGGTGGCCGCGATCGACATCGGCTTCTTCATCGGTCTCGACGAGTACCGGGAGCTTCTGGACGAGACGATCGACGAGCTGAAGGCGTTGCCGAAGGCGGACGGTCACGAGGAGATCCTGATGCCGGGCGAGCCCGAGCAGAGGATGCTGGAAGCGCGCACGCGCGCCGGGATACCCCTTCCCCCGGGGACCGTCGACAAGCTGCGCGAGACCGCGCGCCGGCTCGACCTGACCTCACCCGTGTGATCGACCCCGCCACGCCGGCCGGACCGACCCCCTTCAACGGAAGCCCGCGATGCCGAAAGTCCTCGTCGAACGCGACGGTGCGGTGCGCACCGTCACCCTCAACCGTCCCGAGAAGCGAAACGCGCTCGACCACGAGATGCTGGACGAGCTGGAGGCGGCGTTTCCGCCGCAGCCGCCGGGCGAAGAGCGGGTGGCGGTGCTGCGGGCGGCCGGCCCCGTGTTCTGCGCCGGGATGGACCTCGCCCAGCGCTCGGAGAACCTCGGCCGTCCGACCCCGATCGTCGCCGCCCTTCGCGCCATCGAGAGCTTCCCGCTCCCCGTCGTCGCGGTGGTCCGGGGCCATGCCATCGCGGGCGGCAACGAGATCGCGCTCCACTGCGATTTCGTGGCGGCGAGCACGCAGGCCCGCTTCGGCATGTCTCTCGCCCAGGTCGGCCTCGCCCCGAACTGGTTTCTCGCGAAGAAGATCATGGAGAAGGGCGGCCCGGTGGCGGCCCGCGAGATGCTCCTCCTCGGCGATCCGCTGCCGGCGCGCCGCATGTACGACCTCGGCATGATCGCCCGCGTCGCGGAGCCGGAGGAGCTCGAGGCGGAGGCGACGAAGCTTGTCGACCGGCTGGCCACCAACGCGCCGCTCGCGGTGCGGATCATGAAGCGGACCCTCGTGCGACTGATGGACTTTCGCGACGCGGTCCCCCACGACGACCTAGACGACGAAGTCCGGCGGGTGAGCGCGTCGGACGACGCCCGGGAAGGGATCGCGGCGCGCCTCGCCCGCCGCGCGCCCGCCTTCCGGGGGACCTGAACACGCGGCTTGATCGACTACACGCCGAACGCGGTCGAATTTCTCTGCACGGGCGTCGACCCGGTCACTGAATCGATCGATCGCGAGTCTGCTCTCGCCCTTGTCGAGGCGTTGCTGGTTGAGGTCCGAGGCGAGTTGGTGAAGGCCGGAGGCGGGCCTTGATCACCTTGCGGGTGGCGGTGAGGGGCAATTCGTTCAGCACCTCGAGGCGCTCCGGGAGCTTGAATTTCGCAAGGCCCCTCGCGAGCAGGAAGGCGCAGATTTCGTCCAGGGTCACCACGGCGCCCGGGCGCGGGACGACGTAGCAGCAGGCGCGCTCGCCGAGGCTCTCGTCCGGCACCGGGGCAATCGCGCACTGGTGCACGGCGGGCAGGCTCTCGATGAGCAGCTCGACCTCCTGCGGGTTGTACTTGACCCCGCCCCGGTTGACCACGTCCTTGAGGCGCCCGGTGAGAGTCACGTTGCCGCCGGTGTCCATCCGCGCCACGTCTCCCGAGCGGAACCACCCGTCCGGTGTGAACGCTCCGGCCGTCGCCTCCGGGTTCTCGAAATAGCCGGTGAATACCGAGGGTCCGCGGGCCTGGAGCTCGCCTTCCTCGCCGGGCGGCAGCGCGCGGCCCGATTCGTCGGCGATCCGCACCTGGGTTCCCGGCGAAGGACGTCCGGCGCTTCTCGCGGCGACGTCGACATCGTCTCCGGTGCGGGTGTAAAGACCCGCCTGCAGCTCGGTCATCCCCCAGAGCTGGCAGATCCGGCCGTTCGGCAGGTGCGGGGCGAAGGCGTGCACGAGGTCCGGGGGAACCGCTGCACCGGAGAGGACCACGAGGCGAAGCGATGCAAGGTCCATCCGTTCGACGAGTCCGGCCCCGAGGCAGGCCGCGAGGTGCGCGGGCCCCGCGAAGAGGTGGGTGGGGCGAAGTCGCTCGACCGCCTCGGCGAGGGCCGGCGGCGAGAAGGCCGGAAGGAGGGCGATGGCCGCGCCCCCGCCGAGCGCCATCTCCACCGAATAGAGGGCGTAGAGGTGGCCGAACGGCGCCGCGGAGAGCACCACGTCCCCGGCCCGGATGTCGTGCTCCTCGATCCCCACCCGCGCGTTGGTCAGCATCTGGTGGTAGTTGAGAGGGACGCCCTTGGGGCTCGACGTCGTCCCCGAGGTGTAGAGGAGCAGGAACGGGTCCGCCGCGGTCGGCTCGCGGCGGTCGCGCGGGAGCGCCGGGGCGCCGGCCGCGAGGCGCTCGAACGGGATCGTTCCGGGCACCTCCGCGCCGACGATCACCACGGCCGCGAGAGAGGGAAGCTCCGAACGGTGCGTCGACAGCCACCGCGCCGGCGAGAAGTCCCCGATGCGATCCGGCGCGACCAGCATCCTCGCCTTCGAATGGTGGAGCTGCGCCTCGAGCTCCGCCCCGCGGTACGTCATGTAGAGCGTGGTGGTCACCGCGCCGAGGGCGCTTGCCGCGAGGAGGATCTCGACGTGCTCGCGCCCGTTCGGAAGCTGGACGGCGACCACGTCGCCCGGCCGGACCGCGCCGTGGTGGTGGAGCCCGGCCGCGATCGCCGCGACCCTCGCGGCGAGCCCCGAAAAGGAGACGGTGCCCCGCTTGTCCACGAGCGCCGTCCCGTCCGGGCGCTCGCGCGCGTTCCGGCGGAGCCACCCGGACAGGGTGTCCGAGCGCCACCAGCCCTGCTCGACGTGGCTCCGGACCCGCTCGGGGTCGAAGGAGAATGCAGCACGCAGGCGCAGCGCCTCCTCGCCGAACCGGAATTGGTCCTGGAACGGGACGAACCGCTCGGCCCGGTAGCGCTTCCCGCCGCCGAGCGCGTTCAGCATGTGGTAGTGGCCGGTGCGGAAGCGGCGGCGCTCCTCGAGGTTGCGGATGAGGGTCACCTGGGCCGGGGTGAGTCCGATCCGATCCGCGATCTCGGCGTCCCCCATGCCGAGCTCGTGCCGGTGGGCCTCGATTGCCGCGAAGTCCTTCGCGCGGACCGGATCCCCGCGTCGGATCTGGTGGTTGTTGCTGAGCGCGAACACCGTCTCGCCGAAGGCGGCGATCATCGCGTCCGTCACCCCGAGCTGGGCCCGGGTGAGCCTCTGGGTCACTGGCCGGTCCCGGTCCCGGTCCCGGCTTGGGCCCGGGCCCGCCGGATGGGGTCCGCAAGCTCCGCCCGGGTCGCGACCGGACACACCCGCATGCACTCGAAGCACTGGGCGAGGAGCCCCCCCGAGCCGACCGACATCTTGTACCAGAGCATCTTGTGGTCCGGGTCGAAGAGTGCGTCGTGGCGCCCGGTCTCGTCCCCGGCCGCCATCGCCTCGGCGAGGACCGCGGGGACCGCCTCGTACTGCTCGGACATCTCGGCGCAGGCGGCCATGTCGTAGTGCATCTCGGCCTGTCGGCCGGCGTCGTCGATCTTCCCCGAAAGGCACTGCACCGGGCAGAACTTCATGCACGGGGTCCGTCCCTGCTTGCGGTACATGTCCACGCACGAAGGTGCCGGGCAGGGGTTCTCGGCGAGCGGCTCGTCGGCCGGCAGCTCGAGCTCGGTGAACACCGAGGCGAAGTACATGTAGCCGAATTCCGGGTGCAGGAGGATGTCGCCCGCGAGCGAGCGCGCCCCGATCCCCGCCAGCTCGGCATGGAGCTTGAGGCTCTGGAGGGGGACGCGCGGCCCCTCCTCGTTGTCCAGGTCCGGCGGGCAGTAGACCGACGGCGCCTGGAACCGGCTCTCGATGAAGAAGGCGAGGGCGTACGAGCAGGAATAGGCCCGCGTCTCCGTCGATCCGAAGTAGGCCATGGCCTTGGCCGGCACCTTCCAGGTGCCCTGGGTCTGTCCGCCGACCCCGATGGAGACCACGGATCTCACCCTCGGCATGAGGTCGGTCGGCCGATGCCCGCGGGGAGCGATCCGTTCGATCGCGTCGAGATCGGCGACTCCCACCGCGAGCGCTCCGCGCCGGCGCGCGTACGCGAAGATCTCCGCCTTCGCCTCCACCGGGTCGACTTCCGGCCGCTTCTCCATCGACGCCTCCTCCCCATCCCCGCTCGAGGCCCCGCCGGCGACGGCTCGAAAGACCCGGTCCGCCGCCGTCCCGATGTCGTCGCCGGGTTCCGCTATTGCCCGCCGCACCCGGAGGACGGGGCCCGGCGGGCGATCCCCGGGCGGCGCGGGTCATCGGTCCGCTGCAGTATCCCGGCCCCGGCGGCAGGGCGTCAAATCGGGGCCGCCCGCGCCGGCGCCCCGGCGCACGCGGCTTGTTCCCGGGCCGCCGTTCCCTATCATGTGCGGCGGGGCCGCGCGGGGCCGGCCCGCGAATGGGGGAGCGCGATGCCGAACGTCCATGGCCGGGAGCTGTCCCGCGGCGAGCTCACGCGCCGGCTGAGCCGGCTGGACGCGGTGGCCGGGGTGCGGCTCGTGACTCTCGGCGACGGTGCCGAACGGGGGGTGCGGGTGCTCGAGTTCCGTACCGGCACCGGGCTCGACTTCGACGTGATCGTCGATCGCTGCATGGACGTCGGGGCGGTCCGCTACCGGGGCGCCGCGATCGGCTGGCAGTCGCCGACGGGGTTCCGATCCCCCTGGCTGCACGATCCGGAGGGCGAGCGCGGGCTCGGGTTCCTTCGCTCCTTCACCGGCTTCATGAATACCTGCGGCCTCGACCACGCCTTCTTCATGGAGACCGTGCCGGCCGACGGCTACGCCTATCCGGCCCGCGAGGCGGTGGATCAGCCGCTGCACGGGCGGTCGGCGTTCACCCCGGCCCGGCTCGCCGGATACGGCTCGCGCTGGGAAGGCGACGAGTGCATCCTCTGGGCGGAGGGCGAGGTGATCCAGGCCGCGATGTTCGGCGAAGACCTGCACCTCGTCCGGCGCATCGAGGCGCGGGTGGGCGCGAGCGGCTTCACGGTCGAGGACCGGGTGGAGAACCACGGCTTCGCGCGCACGCCCCACATGCTGCTCTACCACGTCAACCTCGGCTGGCCGCTGCTCGACGAGGGGAGCGAGTTCCGCGCCCCCGTCGAACGGCTGATGTGGCGCAGCCACGAGGCGTATCGCAACGGGGTCGGCTACCGCACGATGCCGCCTCCGCAACCGACCGAGTTCGTCGAACAGGTCTATACGCACGCGGTCGCCACGGAGGCGGACGGCACGGTGCCTGCCGCCCTCGTCAACCGGCGGCTCGATCTCGGCGGCGGTGACGGCGGTCCGGGGCTCGCGTTTCTCATCGAATACGACCGTGCGGAGCTCCCGGTGCTTCTCGAGTGGCAGTGCGTGCGCGACGGCGGCTACGTTCTCGGCATCGAGCCCTCCACCGCCCATCCGGGCGGCGCGGCCCTCAACGAGGAGCACGGCCTCCTGCGCTGGCTCGAGCACGGGGAGTCGCGCCGCTACCGCACCCGGTTCTCGGTCGTCGCGGGGGCATCCGCCGTCGCGGCCCTCGAGGACCGCATCGACGCGCTCCACCCGCAGCTCGCGGGCGAGTTCCCAGACCCGTCGGGCATCGGCTGAACGGCGCCCCTTCCACGACGGAATCGGCCACAACCGGGCGGCGCGAGCCGCCGGATGCAAGGGAGAACGGTCATGAACGAATGCTCGAATCCGCAATCCGTCCACACTCCGCTCGGAGCCTACAGTCATACCGCGCGGGTCCCGGCGGGGAGCGAGTGGCTCGTCGTCGCCGGCCAGGTGGGCATCGACGCGGGCGGGGCGCTCGCGAACGGCGCGCGCGAGCAGGCCGCGCAGGCGTTTCGCAACGTCGTCGCGTGCCTCGAGGCGAACGGAATGGGCTGCGGCGACATCGTCAAGTTCACGGTGTTTCTCACCGACCCCCGGTTCATCGAGGACTACCGGGCCGCGCGCCGCGAGGTGATCGGCGACGAGCACAAGCCCCCCTCGACCCTCCTCGTCGTCCAGGGCCTCGCCGCCCCCGGCATTTTCGTCGAGATCGAGGCATTCGCCGCGAAGACGCCCTGAGCGCCGCCCACCCGCGCGCCCGGACCGAATGACCGCCCCGGCGCGGTTTCGTTCAGGCGTGGTTGAGGCGAAGGCCGGGGCGCGGCCACCGGAACGAGACGAGCTGACCGGTGCCGCTCAGGGTCGCCCAGGCGGTGGACATGTCGGGGCCGCCGAAGCAGATGTTGGTGGTGATGCGGTCGGGGAGGGGGACGTGCTCGACCGAGCTACCGTCCGGCGCCGCGACGGTGATCCCGCCCTGGTGCAGGGTTGCGACGCAGACGTTGCCGGCGCCATCCACGGCGAGCGAATCGAATTCCCGGTAGCCTCCCGGCGCGGCCACCAGCCGGCCCCGGTTCATGGTGCCGGCGGAGCGGTCGAGGCGCGCGACGCCGGGCTCCGGGAGGTCCCATGCCCACAGGCGCCCCGGGATGGTCTCCGCGACGTAGAGGGTGCCGCCGTCGGGCGAGAGCCCGATGCCGTTCGGGGTCGTGAGGCCGCGGATGACCTCGCGGCATTCGCTGCCGTCCGCCCGCGCGTAGTAGACGAATCCGCGGTCCATGTCGTCGCGGCGCGACTTGCCGAGGTCGGTGAACCAGAATCCGCCGTGGGCGTCGAACACGATGTCGTTGGGTCCGCGAAGGGGTCTTCGGTCCGACTCCCGGTACAGCACCTCCACGTCGCCGGTGTCGAGGTCGACCGCCTCGATCCGGCCGCCGTGGTAGTCCGGCCCCTGCAGCCCCGGCACCGGCTGCCCGTCGATCTCGCGCCACTCGAATCCGCCGTTGTTGCAGACGTAGCACCGTCCGTCCGGGCCGAGGGCCATTCCGTTCGGACCTCCCCCGGTCTCCGCGACCACCCCGACCCCCCCGTCCGGAAGTACCCGCGACACGGTGCCGCGCGCGATCTCGACGACAAGCACGGAGCCGTCGGAGAGGGCGACGGGGCCTTCCGGGAACCGGAGGCCGGTCGCGACGACGGTGATTTCGGTCATTCGTGCGCCTCCTTCCCCGGCCCGGAGTCCGCCGCGGGCGGGCGGTCGACGAGCTCGATTCCGATCGCCTCGCCCAGCTCGCGAAGCGCCTCGTCGGGGTCCTCCACCTTGATGGTGAGCATCCCCAGCCGGGCCGCCGTCTTGAGGTTCGCGCCGATGTCGTCGAGGAACGCGGCCTCCCCGGGCAGGACCTCGAGCGCCTCGCAGGTGAGCTCGTAGATCCGGGGGTCGGGCTTTCGAAATCCGGTGCGGCACGACTCGATGAACGCGTCGAAACGGTCCATGAGCGCCTCGCGCTCGAGGTCCTTGCCCTCCATGAGCCAGTTGTTGGTGAGCGCGGCCGTCCGGAGGCCGTGCGCGCGGATCCGCCGCACCGCTTCGAGCATCCGCGGCCGGATCACGACGTAGTCCGCCATCTCCAGCATCATCGCGGCGGTGGAGACTGAGTAGCCGAGGTTCGCGATCTCCGAATCGAAGATCCGGCACAGCTCGTCGAGCAGGATCTCGCCGCGCTCCAGCCGTTGCCAGGCGCCGTCCGGCCGGGCCGCGTAGTTTCCGACCAGACCGGCGAAGAAGCCGTCCGGCAGGTCGTTGCGCGCCTCGAACTCCTTCAGGAAGGCCAACGGGGACTCCTGGATCACCCCGCCGACGTCGAAGATGACCGCTTTGATTTCCATGGCTTCCTCGCTCGGCTTCCGGTTCGTGCGTTCGGAATCTCGCCGGGGACGGGAGCGTCCGCTACCGGTTGCGCGCGAGCTCGCGCTTCGCGATCGCTTCCATGTGGACCTGGTCCGGACCGTCCGCAAGACGAAGGGTGCGGTTCGCGGCCCACCAGTGCGGGAGAAGGGTGTCCTGGCAGACCCCCATCCCGCCGTGGGCCTGGATCGCCCGGTCGAGCACCCGCTGGGTCACGTTCGGCGCGATCACCTTGATCTCGGCAATCTCGTTGCGCGCCTCCTTGTTGCCCACCTCGTCCATCTTGTGGGCCGCGTACAGGGTGAGCAGCCGGGCCTGGTCGATCTCCATCCGGCTCTTCGCGATGTCCTCGCGCAGCGACCCCTTCTCCGCGAGAGTGGTGCCGAACGCGACCCGGCCCTTGGCCCGTTCGCACATGAGCTCGAGGGCGCGCTCCGCGACCCCGATGCAGCGCATGCAGTGGTGGATCCGGCCCGGCCCGAGGCGCCCCTGGGCGATCTCGAAGCCGCGTCCCTCGCCGAGGAGGAGGTTCGACGCGGGGACCCGGACGTCGTCGAACTCCACCTCGCCGTGCCCGTGCGGCGCATGGTCGTAGCCGAAGACGGACAGCAATCGGAGCACCTTCACCCCCGGCGTGTCGCGCGGCACGAGGATCATCGACTGCTGGCGGTGGCGTGGCGCGGACGGGTCCGTCTTGCCCATGAAGATGAGGATGCGGCACCGCGGATCGCCGATGCCGGAGGTCCACCACTTGCGTCCGTTGATGACGTACTCGTCGCCGTCACGCACGATGCTCGAGGCGATGTTGGTCGCGTCCGAAGACGCCACGGCGGGCTCGGTCATCGCGAAAGCGGACCGGATCTCGCCCGCGAGGAGAGGGTCGAGCCACCGGCGGCGGTGCTCCTCGGTGCCGTAGCGCACGATCACCTCCATGTTGCCGGTGTCCGGGGCGGAGCAGTTGAACGACTCCGGAGCCATCGGCGAACGCCCCATCTGCTCGCACAGGTGTGCGTACTCGTAGTTTGTGAGACCCGCGCCGAGCTCGCTCTCGGGCAGGAACAGGTTCCACAGGCCGTGCTCGCGCGCGACGGCCTTCACCTCCTCGAGGACCGGAACCGGCTGCCAGCGATCGCCGGTCGCGATCTCCTCGTTGAAGCGGGCTTCGTTCGGATATACGTGCTCGTCCATGAATGCCCCGACCTGCTCGAGCAGCTCGCGGGCGCGATCCGAAAGGGGAAGGAACATCGGCGATACCTCGTCTCGGTCCTGCGCGGTCCGCGGTGGTCCCGCGCGCATCATTCCTGTCAGCCGGAGACCGGCATGTTCAATCGTCCATCACGACGACGCACTTGCCGACGACCCGGCGCTCCGCCACCGCCCGGAGCGCCTCGATGCCTTCCTCGAGAGGGAAGCGGTGCGAGACGTGCGGCCGGAGGCGACCGTCCGCGTACCAGCCGAAGAGCGTGTCGAAGTTGCGGGCGCTGCGGGCGGGGGACTCGCGGGTGAAGCGCCCCCAGAAAACCCCGACGAGCGAGCTGCCCTTGAGGAGGAGCAGGTTGGTGCGGGCACTTGGAAGGTTGGCGCCGTCCGCGGCGAAGCCGACGACCAGGATTCGCCCCCCCCAGGCGATGCACCGGAGCGTCTGCTGGAACGCCTCGCCGCCGATCGGGTCGTAGATGACGTCCGCCCCGCGGCCGCCGGTCAGGCGGTTGACCCGGTCCTTCAGTGTCTCCTCGTCCTTGGAGTAGTTCACGACGTCGCGAACGCCGTAGATCTCGCGCACCGTCGCGAGCTTCTCGTCGCTGCCACCGGCCGCGATCGCGCGGGCCCCGAGGTTGCGGGCGATGTCGAGCGCCGCGGTGCCGACCCCGCCGGTCGCCCCGAGCACGAGCAGGGTCTCGCCGGGAGCGATGCGGCCGCGGTCGACGAGCGCGTGGTAGCTCGTGCCGTAGGTCAGGGTGAACGCGGCGCCGGTGGCGTAGTCCATCGAATCGGGAAGGGGCACGCAGCGGGCCGCGTCGGCGAGGGTCTCCTCCTGGAAGCCGCGCGACCCGATCATCGCGATCACGCGGTCGCCTTCGCGGATGCCGCCCGTCACCCCCGGCCCGAGCGCAATGACGTCTCCGGCCACTTCCGCCCCCGGCGAGAACGGCAGGGCCGGGCGTTCCTGGTACTTGTTCTCGATGAGAAGGAGGTCGGGGAAGTTGACCCCGCACGCGCGCACTCTCAGCCGTACCTGCCCCTCGCCCGGCTCGGGGCTCTCGATGTCCTCGAGCACGAGCGTGTCGGGTGGGCCGTATTCCTTGCAGAGCAGCGCTTTCATGGGCGAGGCGGGTCCCTCCGGGTCCGGACCGTTCACGGGACGGCGGAATTTACGCGATCTCGGCGCAGGTGGCCAACCGCGCCGCGACGTCGAGCGGCCTCTCGGCGGGCGAAGCGGCGCCGCCGGCCGGCCGCTCCGCTTCCCTTCGATCGGCCGGCGGAGAAGCCGGGGTCTCCGAGGGCGTCGCACCCGCGCCGAATCAGTCGGCGGCGCGGAGCCCTCGCCGTGCGCAGGCGATGCGCTGCACCACGGTGACGGCGCTCAGCAGCGCCACGATCCGGACCGCCTCCGGGAGCAGCCCGGAGAGGAGACCCAGCGCGAGCAGGACCACCCGTTCGGCCCGGGTCGCGATTCCGACCCGGCACTCGGCGCCCAGCCCCTCCGCGCGGGCGCGGACGTAGCTCACGAGGAACGAGCCGAGGAGGGCGAGAACGACGATGCCGGCATCGATCGCCGATCCCTCGATGGCGAACCGGTATCCGATCGCGGCGAGGACGACCCCCTCCGAGGCCCGGTCCAGGGTGGAGTCGAGGAACGCGCCGAACCGGGTCGGCTTCCCGCTTGCGCGGGCGAGAACGCCGTCGAGGAGGTCCAGCATTCCGGCGATGAGATAGAGGGCGCCGGCCGGAAACAGGTGGCCGGCGACCACCAGGGCGGCCGCTCCCACGTTGAGGACGAACCCCGCGACCGATACCTGGTCGGCGCTCGCGCCGAGCCGGTGCAACCGTTCCGCCAGCGGCGCGAGCGCGCGCTCGAAGAGGTGCTGGAGGGCGTGACGCAACTGCTCCAGCCCGGGCGGCGGGCGGTGCCCGCCACTTCCCGGCTCTCGTTCGCCGATGTGATGCGGCCAGAACGCCACGGCCGTCTCCCAACCTCGCTCGAGGGCGGCAAGTCCCGTAATCATGCTGATCCGGAACCGTCGGGGCAACTGTTTGCGTTCGAGTACGCGGCCGCCCGGGCCGCGTTCAACCGGGGAAAGCGGTGGCAGACATGCTCCGCATGCGCGTGCGTCCCCGGCTGTCCCGGAGTCGTCGGCCCGCCCGGAGGCGGCGCTCGTCCCGACTGCGCGCCGCTTTACTTCCCGGTCAGTCGCGCATCAGTCCGGGCAGCCAGGTCGCGATTTCCGGCAGCGCGATGGCGGCCAGCATGAACGCGACGATGGCGTAGAAGAACGGCATGTTGGCGCGCAGCACCTCCATCTGGTCCACGTTCGCGATGCGCCCGGCGATGATGAGGGCGATCGCGAGGGGCGGGGTCACCTGGCCGATGACCACCGCGATCACCATCAGCACCCCGAAGTGCAGCAGGTCCACGTCGAAGGCGAGCAGGGTCGGAAGGATGATGGGGAGCAGCACGGGGATCAGGGGGTCGAGGATCATGCCGGCGATGATCGCGAGAAGGAGCATCGCGAGGATGCGCAGGAACTGGCTGTCGCCGATCGCGAAGACGTCGATGATGACGGTGAGCGCCTCGGGAACGTGGGCGTTCGTGAGTCCGGCCCCGAGGGCGAAGGAGAGGCTCACGATGATGAGGAGCTCGCCGGTCAACTGGACCGCGTTGACCATCACCCGGTAGAGCCCCCTGAGGCTCAGCACCCGGTAGACGACGGTGGCGAGGAGGAGGGCGTAGACCACCGCGAAGGCCCCGGCCTCGGTCGGAGTGAAGACGCCGATGACGAGCCCCCCCACGATGATGACGGGAAGGCCGAAGGACAGCACCGCCTTGCGGCCGGTGCGAACGATCTCGCGAAGCGCGAAGGCCGAGAAGGGCTTCCAGCCGCGCCGCCGGGCGAGCCAGGCGACGATCGCGGCCTGGCTCAGCCCGAGGAGGATGCCGGGAATGACTCCGGCGAGGAACAGCGCGCCCAGCGACGTGCCGGTCACCGCCGAGTACAGGATCATCGGCGAGCTCGGCGGGATCATCGGCCCGATGCCGGCGGAGGAGGCGGTGAGAGCGGCCGAGAAGCTCGCCGGATAGCCGTTCTTCTTCATCGCCGGGATGACGATCGAGCCGGTGCCGGCGAGGTCCGCCGTCGACGATCCGATCATGCCGCCGAAGAACATGCTGGTCAGCACGTTGACGTGCGCGAGGCCGCCGCGCAGCCAGCCGACGAGCGAGCGGGCGAACTCGAACAGCCGCGCCGAGAGGCCGCCCGCGTTCATCAGCCCGCCGGCCAGCACGAAGAGCGGCAGGGCGATGAGCACGAACCGGTTCATCCCGGAGAGCATCGTCTGGGGCAGGGTGAGCGCCCATGCGCCGGACAGGAAGAAGTTGAGGATGACGGCCGACGCGATCGCGACCATCATCGGCACCCGGAGAACGAGGAGGGCGCACAGGACCAGGATGGAGGCGGCGGCGCCGATCATGCATCGCTCCCCGGTAACCGCTCCGTGTCCGTCGTCATGCCCGTCCCCCGTTCCCGCGCTCGTCGCCGCTCACTCGTTCGCTGCCGACCCCGACCCCGCCGCCACCCCCCCGGTGCTCGCGCACGAGGACGACGAGAAAGGCGAGCGCGGACGCGATGCCCCCGGCGACGAGAGCCACGGACGAGTAGCCCCGCGGAATCTCGAGATAGAGCGCGCGGTCGCCTCCGAACAGCAGGATGAACTCGACCGAGATGCCCGCCATGAACGTGAGGACGATGGCGGAGAACAGGTGGCCGAGGGGGCCGAGCGGGCGGCGGAGCTTCCCCGGCAGCTTGCCGAAGAAGAAGTCGATGCGGATCATCGTGCCGCGGCGAACGGACAGGAAGACCCCGGTCATCGCGAGCCAGGGGACGAGCAGCAGGACCAGTTCTTCGGCCCAGATGATGCTCGCGTTGAACGCGTAGCGCCCGACCGCGTTCGCGAATATGACGGCAACGATCGTGCCGAGGGCCGCGACCCCGACGACCTCGGCGATCCGATTGACGGTCCGCCCAAGCCGGCCGAGGCCCTCGTCCGGGTCGCGGAGCTCCTGCTCCCGGGACGCATCGGCGATCCGGCCCCCGAGGGCGCCGGGGTCGGCGGGCTAGCCACAATGCCTCTGCGGGGCCGGAGGGTAGAGGAAGGGGGGTGAATCTGTGGTCATGTCGCCAAAATCCGACCGCCGAATCCCTGACCTGGACCCGTTGCACGGCCGAAGCAGAGTCGTAGCAGGGGATTCTTCCACGGAAACCCCATGCGGTACGGACGCCTGGTCCGCATGATTGACCGCTCCCCGTCTCGCGGATGGCGGGCGGAGTTCGCGCGCGGAGGTCACGTCCGATGGCCCCCTCGCCGGGGCGCGCCGGCGGCCCGCCCCGGCGAGGATGCGAGCGCTACTGTCCGATCGCCGCCATGACGGAGGCGGTGAACTCCTCCCCCGCGACCTTGCCGATCTCCGCCGCAATCGGTTTCGCGGCTTCCTGGAACGCGGCGACGTCGATGTCGTTGAACGCGACCTTGCCCTGCGCGAGCTCGGTGATCTCGGCGAGCAGGCTGGCGTCGTTCTCCGTGCCGTAGGCGCGGCTCGCGAGCACCGCCGTGCGCGCCGCCCGCCCCACCGCGGCCCGTTGATCGTCGGTCAGCGATTCGTAGCGGCCAAGGTTCATCACGAAGGTGATGGGGGTGTAGACGTGGCGCGAGATCGAGATGTACTTCTGCACCTCGTACCAGGACCACTTGCGAATATTGCCAAGGGGGTTCTCCTGACCGTCGACGACGCCCTGCTGCAACGCGAGGTACACCTCGCCGATGTTCATGTTGATGGGGGCCGCCCCCAGCATCTCGAACGCGAGGATGCGGGTCTTGCTGCCCGGAACGCGCAGCTTCACCCCGTCGAGGTCGGCCGGCTTCACGATCGGGCGAACGTTGTTCGAAATGTTGCGAAAGCCGATCTCGCCGAATCCGAGCACCTTGAGGCCGGCACTCTCCTGGAAGGAGGCGTCGAGCTCGCCGCCGATCGCGCCGTCGAGCACCGCCGCGACCGCGTCGCGGTCGGCGAACAGGAACGGGATGTCGAACACCGCCCACTTGGAGTCGAGCTGCACCGCATCGGAGCCGATCGGGATGACGTCGAGCTGGCCCGTGCGTACCTGCTGCATGTGCACGATCTCGTCGCCGAGCGTGCCGCTGTCGAAGAACTCGATCGCGACTCCGTCGCCCATCTCCGACTGGAGGGCGTCGCGGAACGAAGCGAGCATGTGCTGGGTCGCGGACCCCGGAGTGCTCTCGACGGAGAGCCGCAGCTCGAGCGGCTCCGCCTGTGCGCCGGTCGCGCTCAGCAGGGCGGCGGCCGCGACTCCCGCAAACAGGGACTTGAGGGCAGGTTTCATGTTCTTCTCTCCATTGGTTGAGTCTTGACGATCGTAGTGGGGTTGCCCCGCCTCGCATCGCTTCGTCGCGGGCGAGCCGGGGTCGCTGTCCCGCGCTCAGTCCTCCACCGCGGTGTCCTTCAGCAGATCGCGGTTGATCGTGAGACCGAAGCCGGGCCCGCCGGGCACCCGAAGCACGCCGTCGCGCGGCTTCGGAGCGTCGACGAAGAGGTTCTCCTCCATGAACCGGGACTTGAAGTGGCACTCGACGTGGGTGCCGTTTCGAAACGCGGCCACGTGGTGGAGGCTGAAGTAGGTGGCGCCGCCGGCGTCGGAAAGCGGCTTCTCGTAGATCTGCGACAGTGCGGCCACCCGGCGCGTCTCCGTCATGCCGCCGTTGAACATCGGGTTCGGGAGGAGGATGTCGATCGCGTCGTTCTCGAGAAACTGGCGAAAGCGAGCCGAATGGCCGTCCATCTGCCCCGCCGCGAGCGGAATGGAGGTGTGCCGGCGAAGGTGTCGGAGGGCGCGCACATCGTTGTCGTGCACGGGATCTTCCAGCCACGCGACGTCGCATTCCTCGACCGCGCGGCAGAGCTTGAGCGCGTCGCCCGCCGAATAACCCTCGTTCGCATCGAGGGCCAGGTCGATTTCGTCGCCGATGGCGGCGCGCACATGCCGGACGCGCGCCGCGTCCTCGCGCCAGCCGAGCCCCGGCACCCCCACCAGCATCTTGATCCGGGTGTACCCCTCGGCGATCAGCTCGAGAGCGAGCTCGGCGAGCTGATCGCGGTCGTAGTTCCCGAACCCATAGGTCATGTAGACGGTGGCGAAGTCCCGGTGGCCGCCGAGCAACTGGGCGACCGTGCGGCCGGCCGCCTTGCCGATCACGTCCCAGAGTGCGATGTCGAGACACGACAGGGCGGCGAGGTTCACGCCCGTCATCTGACCGCGTTCGCTCACCACCCGCCCGACCCGGTCGTGCACCGCCTCGATGTCGCGCGGGTCGAGATCGCGCACGGCCGGTGCGATGTCGTGCTCGAGGGCGCTCGCGACGGCCCGGGTCAGGAACCGCGCCGTCATGCCGTAGCCGACGTGTCCTTCGTCCGTCTCCACCTCGCAGAAGACGTGGTGGCGATGCTCGGTCGGCGCCTCGATCCGCGGGAGGTAAATCGGCAGGCGATGCACCGTCGCCCGGATGTCCTTGATCTTCATTTCCAGTCGCTCGGTCGATTCATCGTGGTTCCGCGAAGTTCCATCGAATGGCACGCTCCGGTTCGAGGAGTCGAGTTTGACACGTCAATCGGGGGCGCGGCACCGGCATGCGAGCGGATCCGGCCGGCGCACCGGCCGAACGTCGCCCCCCGGAGTCACGCGACGGCTTCCGCGGGGGTGGGGGAGGGCGGGTCGAGCCCGAAGTCCCCGAGGACGGACCCGTCGACGCCGTGCTCGGCGAACGCCCGGCGCATCGCCGCCCGGAGGCGGTCGCGCACCGCATCGGAATCGGCGAGCACGTCGTCCAGCCGGCCGTAGCCGGCGCGCGGCAGGTCGGGCACCGCCTCCTCGATGATCCGGCGGCGCACCTTCTGGCGAAGCGCCTTCGGGAGGGCGAAGAGGCCGCGGTTGAGGGCGAGCATGGTGCCGTCGTCGAAGACCCGCTCCCACGCCACCCGCTCGGGGCCGAAGTCGAAATCGGTCCCGACGTTCGCCCGCTCCCGGCGAAGGCGCGCCGCGCGGGTGGCCTCGGCGTCGACCTCGAGTCCGTCCGGCGAGAGGACCACTCCGTAGTCCCGCCGCGCGCCCTCGCGGGAAACGAAGCCGAGCTCCACGTCCCGGCGCACCGCTTCGACCTCGCGCTCGAAGGGGTCGCCGAAGCCCGAGCCGCCGGGGGTGAACATGGTGACCGTCTGGCCGCGGTCGAGCTGGAGCGAGCTCACGTTTCCGAGCGCGCGCTCCCCGGGGCGGCCCCAGTCCACGATCACCGCGCTCGGCTTGCCGTGCCGGCCGCCCTGCACCCCCCACGGAGGGAACCGGATCCGATCGAGGCCGCCGATGACGAGGGTCGTGCCGTCGCGAAGCGCCTCGAGGGTGAGCACCTGTCCGGACCCGCCCCGCCAGCGCCCCGTTCCCGCCGAGTCGGCCCGCACGTCGTAGTTGCGAAACGCGACGCCGCACTTCGCCTCCACGACCTCGAGGGGGTGGTTGTGCATGGTGTTCATGGTGACGTCGCGCACGTCCACGCCGTCGCTCCCCTGCCAGGCGCTCATCCCGCCGCGGGCGAGCTGAGCGAAGATCACCTCGAGCCGCCCGTCGTCGGGGTTCGTCTCCTCGACGACGAACGTGTATCCCGCCCCCGCCGTCGCGCCCGCCATCTTGTCGGGCGCGGCCTTCAGCAGCACTCCGCTCACCGCGTCGTTGAACACGGTGGCGGTGGAGAAGCGCACCGCGCAGGCGTCGGGAAACTCCGCGTTGAGCACCGTCCCCGGCGGGTTCGTCATGCTGAGCGGACGGAACGTGCCGGCGTTGAGGGGGATGCTCCGGTCGTGGGTGCAGATGAACGTCATGATGCGGCGGGTGAGCATGTTGTGGAGCTTCCCGGCCGTCGGAATGTTGTACGAGGCCTCCACCTGGGGGTCGGTGCCGGTCACGTCGAAGTGCAGCCGCCCGTCGTCCACGGTGGCCCGCAGGCGCATCCGGATCGGAATGGCGGAGACGACGTCGTCGTCGAGGTAGTCCCAGAAGTCGTAGGTGCCGTCGGGGAGGAGGCGCAGCACCTCGCGCGCCTTCTCGGCGGCATAGTCCTTGAGCGCGCGCTGGCACGCGACGAACGTTTCGACCCCGTAGCGGGCAATGGTGTCCCGGACCCGCTGCCCGCCCACTTCGAGCGCCCCGAGCATGGCCTTGAGATCCGCCATGTTGGTCTCCGGCAGCCGGCAGTTGGCCTTGAAGAGGTGGATGAAGTCCTCGTTGAGGACCCCCTTTCGCATGAGCTTCATGGGAGGGATGCGGAACCCCTCCTGGAAGATGTCGGCGGTGTAGGGCGACATGCTGCCCGGGAACCTCCCGCCGACGTCCATGTAGTGGATGAAGCCCCAGCCGTAGCCGACGAGCCGCGGGCCGTGGAAGTAAGGGCGGATGACGTGCAGATCCGGGAGATGGGTCGCCATCGCCTTCGAAGCGTAGGGATCGTTGGTGACGATCGCGTCGCCCGGCTCCAGGTCGCCCATGATTTCGAGGGTATGCGCGGCCGGTACGTTGATCGAAGTCGTCTTGTTCTCCGGCGCCCAGCCGAACATCTCGCCCTCGAGATCGATGAGCCCGACCGCGAAGTCCGCCGCCTCGTTGACGAACACGGAGCGGCAGGTGCGAAGCAGGGTGAGGCAGATCTCGTCCGCGATCGCCTCCACCTTGTGCCGCATGATCTCGAGCAGCACCGGGTCGAGGGCGGCCGGACGGCCGTTCGCGGTGCCCGGGTCTTCGCCGGGGCGGCGGCCGGCCGGCGGCGAGCCGTCGTTCGTGCGGTATTCGGTCATCTCCAGTTCCTCCGGGCCGCGCGCGGGTTGATGGTGCGAGGTCGGCTTCGTGCCCGTCGGCCGGCGGAAGGCACCGGCGGAAGCCGGCAATGCCGAGGCCCGACGGGCCGGACTCGCGCTTCGCGCGC
>MKWU01000834.1_pt1 | contig 57271 bp, 49 predicted proteins | sample 809101 | NCBI WGS metagenome assembly MKWU01 (sample SAMN05860141, study PRJNA318959) | sponge metagenome | host: Aplysina aerophoba | place: Slovenia: Piran, Adriatic Sea, Gulf of Piran | collected 2013-05-07 | reverse complement strand
CACACAGGATGGTCGGATTATCATAGCGATTTCAGGCCGCAGCTCTAACGCAGCTTGAAAACATCAGGAGGAACAGAATGAGCAGAATCGTACGTTGGGACCCCTTCCGTGAGATGATATCGGTGCGCAATCAGATGGACCAGCTCGTGAGCGATCCTTTTCGCAAGCCGTCCGGACGGCAAGAAAATGGAGATGGAAATCACATTCGCCTGGCGCTGGACGTTTCCGAGGACGATAACAGCTACAGTGTGAAGGCGTCACTGCCCGGAATCGACCCGGCGGACCTCGATATCAGCTTTTCCGAGAATACGCTCACTATCCAGGGCGAGACCCAAGCGGAAAGCGTGGACGAAAAAGCGAAGTGGCATCTGCGGGAACGCAGTTTTGGCAAGTTCGTGCGCAGGATCACCTTGCCGGCAACTGTAAACGCCGACGACATCAACGCCGACTATGAGGATGGCGTTCTCACACTGACGCTACCGAAGGCTGAGGAGGTCAAGCCCCGCATTATTGCGGTACGCAGCACGGAAGACAGGGCGGTCGCAGCCTAGACCGTATCCCTTCACAGCAGAAGTCAAGACGACCGTCAGAGGCACCGGCTCATACGCAGCCGGTGTCTCTAATTTTACTTGGTTAGTAGCTGCTTAGCCTGTTGCGGAGTCTGTTTTGACCGACCCTTCACCTCCGACGCCCTTCAGACATTCTGGTTGCGTATTCGGTTGGCAGCCGCCAGGTTGCTTGAGCCGCACTGTCGGCAAGCCACGAAGGTGGGGAAGAACCAGTACGGTGGGTAGACAGAGGGGGGCGTAGCGGGGGCGCAGCCCCTGCACAAGGGAGGGCCGAAGGCCCGACCGCCCAGATGACAGGGATGAGGGAAAAAGACAGTCTTGCGCGCCGCGTTAAGCGTTGCGAATCATTTGCTTCTGGGTAGAGCTATCCTGGTTGGTAGCCGGAGAGGGGGGAGGAACCCCGACAACATGCTCTGTCGGGGCCCCTTAAGGAGGAAGGAAGGAGAATGGTCACGGCGGAAGCCATTGCGATGCCGACCCCACACGGCACCCGCTTCAACCGCTTGAAACAAATATACTCCAGTTCTTGCCGCGTTTCACTATACACTTTGCATAATCTTTCCTCTTTTTCGCTGGATGATTTGACCGGATTAGGTGCCTTAACAGAGATTTCTTGTAACTACTAAGCCACAGTAGTTGACCAGCCAGTCATCCTTGGAACTATTCAGGCTCTTGGTGACGCAACTGGTGTACAGCCGCCGCCATGCTCGCCGGCCGACCCGTTGCTAAGAATGCACACGGTCGGTGAGGCATGTTTTTGTAGGGGGGCGTTGCGGGGGCGCAGCCCCTGCACAAGGGAGGGCCGAAGGCCCGACCGCCCAAAATACAACAGTGAGGGGAGAAAGAACACCTTTGCTCGCCTCTTTCAGGGTTGCGAATCAGTTGCGGCTGAGTAGTTACGATTTCTTCCAATCGGGACGCACATTTTGTACAGTTGCCAGACTTGGCTACGGTGGTGCGCGGATCTGCTGCGGCCTGTGTTAAAATTGTGCCGCAAGTTAGAAATCACCGGAGACACTTTGATATGACAGTGGCAACCATACCTTTGACCGCCCGCGTCGCCTGCGCGGGTTGAGCCTCGAAGCTCCCTCCAGGGGCGTTGTCGCAGGTCGTGCGGCAGATGGCTGCGGTCTTTCCGCAAACTGAATACCCGGATGTTCTGATTGGCCTGGGCAAACCGGACGATGCGGCAGTCTATCGTCTGGATGAAGAGCGCGTTCTCATTCAGACGACCGACTTCTTTACGCCGATTGTTGATGACCCCTGGCTGTATGGGGCGATCGCCGCGGCCAACTCGATGAGCGACGTCTATGCGATGGGCGGCGAGGTACACGTCTGTCTCAACATCGCCGGATTTCCCGAGGATTTAGAAACCGAGGTCATCGGCGAAATCCTGGCGGGCGGCGCCGCCAAAGTGCAGGAGGCCGATGCGGCCATTGCCGGAGGTCACACAGTGACCAATCCCGAGCCATTCTATGGCTTGAGCGTCACCGGCATTGCCGCGCCAGGGTCGCTGTTCCGCAAAGGCAGCGCAGCGGTGGGCGATAGCCTGGTTTTGACCAAGCCACTCGGCACCGGAGTGATTACGACTGCCGCCAAGCTGACAGGGCCGGGCGAGAGCCCGCCCGCGCGCAAAACACGGCACGCCATGGGCAAACCGGACATCGAGCCGTCCCACCTTGAATCCGCCATCAGTTCGATGACGCGTCTGAACCGTGCTGCAGCCCGGGCTGGCCGCGCCGCGGGCGTGGGCAGCGGAACCGATATTACCGGTTACGGCTTGTTGGGCCATGCGGTTGAGCTGGCGACGGCGTCTGCCGCGGATGCGCCGATCCAGCTTCAGATCGAGGCGGCGCGCGTGCCGTCGCTGCCGGGGGTCTTCGACTATATTGAGGCCGGCTATCTGACTCGAGGAAGCGTCCGCAATCCGGAGCACTTTGGCGGACATGTCACCGCGGACGCCAAGGTGACGGCGGCGCACAAAACGCTCCTTTGGGAGGCGGAAACAAGCGGAGGACTTCTGCTGGCGGTACCGGAGTCGGGTCTCAGTAGTTTCCGCGAGGTTTGCGAAGGGGAAGATCAGCCCTTTTGGGAGATCGGGAAGGTCCTGCCGGCCGAAGAGAACTCGCCGGTCATCAGGCTCGTTTGAGAGAACACTCCGTCGCTGCCGGAGCGGACGCGACAGCATTTACGCCGGTGCGAGAAGACTGGCCCGTGCGTCTCCCTCGCCTTCACACAGCTCAAGTTACCTAACCGTTATTCAGTGTTATAGCGTACGAAATCTCTAGGTGGGTGCGTTTGAGGTGCCATCGTCTGCGTCCTGGCTCTGCCGACGCTCCGCCTCTTCCCCTTCCTCGTCATCTGTCAAGGGGGCGGTAACCTGGGGACGCGCCCACTGCTCACTGCTCCAGTCGGTACGCTCGTCACCGCTGTTCATCTCCGGTTCCTGGCCAGCGTGCGTAGAAAATTCGGCGAAGTCATAGTATTCGTCCTGGTCATCGGCCTGTGCGCTTGGCAGAGGACGCAACTGCGTGTCAGCCTGATAGCCAATGTCGGCTGTTGGGGGCTGTTCCTCTTCTGTGTAGAACGTTTCGCTCTCTTGGGCAACGCTGTCGGTGGCATCGGAATCGAGTGGAGGGGCGCCAGCAAGCGCGCTGACCGGCGTCGAAATTGCCGGCATTGGCGACCGCGAACGCACGGGGGTCGGAAAGAGCGTCCGATTAACTTCCCACCTGCGCAGTCGGACGGTGGCCAGGCCCAGCAGAGCCAAGCCCAGTAAGGCATAAACGCCGAGGAAAACGACGATCAGCAGGAGATTGACCCATTCCATCACGGAAAAATCGGCGCCGTTGCTTCCGAATGGCGCTGTCAGGGGGCCGGTCGCGAGCACCTGGCTACGCAAAAAGAAGCCAATCACTGCGTAGAGTACCAATGCGACAATTGTCATCACCCAGTTGCTCACAACGGACAGGAAATATTCCCCTGCGGTGCTACCAATCTGCACAGGCTGATCGTTCAGTGACACGTGGGTCAGAATCCGGCGGCGCAGTCGGTTGCGGCCCCAATAGTAGTAGATTCCCAAAGTCAGCGGCGTAAAGAGAATGAGCAGGAACCATTCCCAGAAGATGTCAAGCGTCTTGCCTTCGTAGTCCATGCGCTGGCCATTGGGCATGAGTGTGTGCGCATATTGCCAGCGCAGCATCCTCGTTGCCGAAAAGCCGAGAATGATGTACAGCCCCAGGGTGATCAGGGTATAGAATCCAATGACAATAAACTGTACAAACACGTCCGCGCCGGAGCCATCGAACTCCAACTGTTCGTCCTCAAAGTATGTGTTTTCGGTGATAATTCGTTGCCAGCGGGCATATCCCCAGGGCACATAAATCAAGGCAGTAATCCCTGAAAGGATTGCTATCAAAATCAGATTTCCGTAGATATTCAGCCAGCGGCCGCGAAATTCCAGATTGGTAGGCATGGCAGAACCCTTCCGCGCAAGTTTAGGTCAGTAGATGGCCAACGGGGGGATCGATCAGAGCCGTCACGATAGTATAGCCCAGGCGCGCTTGCGTGACAAAGCGGTACCCTTTACATCCGGCGGGCCCCGTACCCACAGGTCAGACTACGCCGCTTTCGCGCAACGCATCAATCTCTTGTGCTGACAGAGCCAGTTTTTCCTGCAGCAACTCATTCGTATGTTCACCCAGCAGCGGCGGCGGCCGGAAAATGTCCGCCGGCGTCTTGTCCAGTTTGGGCACGGGACCGACCAGCGGGATCCTGTCTCCGTTACCGTCGGTGACGGATTGCACCATCTGCCGGTGCTCGGCTTGGGGCGACTCCAACGCGGTTGGAATGTCGTTGACCGGGCCGCAGGGTACGCCTGCTGCGCGCAGCCGTTGGATCCACTCATCGGTGGCGCATGTGCGGAAATGAGCGGCCAGTGCCGGGATGAGCAGGTCTCGGAACTGGACACGGGCCGGATTTGTGTCAAACCGCTCGTCTTCCGACCAGGACGGCTCGCCAACCACCTCTGCCAGTGAAGCAAACTGACGGTCGTTGCCCACCGCCAGCATCAGATGTCCGTCGGCGGTGGCGAAGGTTTGATAGGGCACCACGGTGCCATGGGCGTTGCCGTAGCGGCGGGGCGGGTCGCCGGACAGTAGAAAGCCACTGGCGACGTTCGCAAGCCAGCTCAACTGTGTATCAAAGAGGGAGATGTCGATGTACTGGCCCTCACCCGTCCTGTCTCGATGTTGCATGGCTGTCAGAATCGCGACCGCGGCCTGCAGGCCGGCGGTGACGTCAACGATAGCCACGCCCACTTTGTACGGCTCGCCATCGGTGCCCTCGCTCGTTGGCCCGGTGATGCTCATAATACCGCCCTGTGCCTGGATTACGGTGTCGTAGCCGGGGAGGGCGCGGTCGGGGCCGGTCTGGCCATAGCCGGTGATGGCGCAGTAGATCAGGCCGGGATTGTCGGTTCGCAGGCTTTCGTAGCCCAGCCCCATTCGCTCCATTCCACCCGCCTTGAAGTTTTCCACCACCACATCTGCCTGCACTGCCAGCCGCCGGAAGATGGTCTGGCCGGCCTCTGACTTCAAGTTCAGGGTAAGGCTGCGCTTGTTACGGTTGGCGCACAAGAAATATGCGCTCTGTCCGCCATCGGTGAAGGGTGGGCCCCAATGGCGGGAGTCATCCCCCCGGCCCGGCTGCTCGATCTTAATTACTTCAGCGCCGTAGTCGCCCAGCGTCATGGTGGCATACGGGCCGGCCAGGACGCGCGAAAGGTCGAGAACTGTGATGTTGGTCAAGGCGTGGAGCATAGGAGATTTGCTGCGCGGCCGGACTGAAAGGTTTGGCAGGTTAGTGGGAAATCAGAATGCGAAAAGCTCGGCGACGGAAAGTGCGAAACCGTTGAGCGGGCCTGTGCCGATGAGCGTGTCGCCAGTTCGCAGGGCGGTGCGCTGCGAAGCCGAACTATAGACGAAGACGGTCTCCTCCTGGGGATCGACGATCCAGAGTGTGCCAACGCCAATCGAGAAGTAGTCATCTAGCTTCTGACGCATCTCTGCCCAGCGGTCGGTGGGGGACAGGATCTCTACAACCAGGTCGGGAGCAACCTCGATAAAGCCGGGAGGAGGGCCATCTGGCAGTTTAGCCATTGACCAGAAGGCAAGATCAGCGCCGCGTATTCGATCCGGATCGCGGCGGATATACACACCGATTTCTCCAACCAGGCACCAGCCTGCTTTCGAGTCTTCGACAAATGTCCCTAAGCGGCGGTCAAGCCTTGATTCGAGCAAACCGTGTACTCCGCCGGTTGGGCTCATTCTAACAATAACTCCGTCAATGAGTTCACAGGGTCCAATGTCACCCATTGCCAGCAGTTCGGAGCCGGTGAAGAGTCTGGTTGCTGTTTCCATCGGTTGCGTTGTCATCGATTTGGCCCGTGTTTCCTCTCTGGGGCGTCTACCCTGACCTGCACGACCATTCGAGAAGATAAAGCCCGTCAGACTTTGACATGCAGTATAGCACATCTGTAACGGATGGGGGGAAGCGTTGGCATACAGCCTGGGGCGTCATTTTCGCGTTTGCCGGTGCGTGCGGCACAGCTGATTTGACTGGATTCCGGGGCGTGGACGGGGAATTCCAGCTGACGCGTCGCATACGCCGATTGGGTTCCATCTCGAAAAGAGCACTATAATGCAGGCAGAGTCCGGCTCGCATCCCCGTGTCGCTGCTGTGGCAGAAGCTCTGTCCACTTTAAAGCGATATTTGCCTCGGAAGGGGAGGAAGAGCCATCTTACTCATTCCAACACCGAAAGGATTTTCTTGTGACGCAGTATACATCTCCTCCGGCCATGCAGATCGATGATTCAAAGACCTATACAGCCACGATTCAGACCAACCGCGGCAATATCGTCGTCGACCTCTATGCCGACAAAGTGCCGAACACGGTAAACAATTTTGTGGCGCTGGCCCGCGACGGCTTCTACGACGGTATCAGCTTTCACCGCGTGATCGCCGATTTCATGGTCCAGAGCGGCGACCCCACAGGCAGCGGACGGGGCGGCCCCGGCTACCGATTCAACGATGAGTTTCATCCTGACCTGGTGCATGACGGCCCCGGTGTACTCAGCATGGCTAACGCCGGGCCCAATACCAACGGCAGCCAGTTCTTCATCACGCATGTGGCCACCAATTGGCTCGACAACAAACATTCCGTCTTCGGCAAAGTGAGCAGCGGCCAGGATGTCGTCGATGCGATTCAGCAAGGAGATGTGATGGAGCGGGTCGAGATAGAGGAGAGTTAGAGGTTAAGAACGAGGAGTGAGGTACCGAGCGTTTCTCACTCCTCGTCCTGGTGTCGTCAGTTCAAAACGTAATTTTTGGCCAACGGGTCGCTTTCCACCGCCCACTGCATCGTGTACAACTTGTGGTAGCGGCCTCTTTGGGCCAGCAGTTCTTCGTGGCTGCCTTCCTCCAGCACGCGTCCCTGATCCAGCACAACAATTTTGTCGGAATTGACTATCGTGTTGAGCCGGTGAGCAATGACAAAGCTGGTGCGCCCCTTGAGCAGTCGTTCGAGCCCGGCCTGAATCTGCCGTTCCGTGTTTGTGTCGATGGAACTGGTGGCCTCGTCCAAAATGAGAATGCGAGGATCGGCCAACAAGGCGCGTGCGAAGGAGACGATCTGGCGCTGGCCAACGCTCAGATTCACGCCATTTTCCCCCACTTCCGTGTCATAGCCGTTCTGCAGCTTGCGGATAAACTCATCGGCGCCGACTGCAACCGTTGCAGCCTCTACCTCGGCGTCGGTCGCATCCAACCGGCCGTAGCGGATATTTTCACGGATGGTACCATCGAAGAGAAAGCTGTCCTGCAGCACAATGCCAATCTGCGCGCGCAGACTGGCCTGCGTGACGTCTCGCACATCGTGGCCGTCGATGAGCACCGCTCCGCCTGTCACATCAAAGAAACGGGCGACAAGGCGAATCACAGTGCTCTTGCCGGCGCCGGTCTCGCCAACCAGGGCGATACGCTCGCCTGGCTCGGCGTTGATTGTTACGCCGCGCAGGACAGGCTCGTCGACCTTATAGTTAAAGTGAACATGCTCCAAGTCCACGCGGCCGGTAATCGGCGGCAGCGGAAAGGCCTGGGGCGCGTCCTGCAGGTCCGGCTCGGTGTCGAGCAGGGCGAAGAGGCGCTCGCTGGCGGCCATTGCGGCTTGAAAGGTATAGTAGCGTCGAGAAAGCTCGCGAATCGGATCGAAGAAACGCTCCACCCAGATCACGAAAGCGGCGAGTACGCCTGCGGTCAGCTGGTCGCCCAGGATCAGCCATCCGCCGAGCCCGACCACCAGCGCGGTCGCGAGCGAGCCGATAAAATCGACGCCGGGGAAGAAGAAGGCAGCCAACTGGGTAGTGCGCACATTGGCGTCAAAATAGGAGCGGTTGAGATCTTCGAAGTGGCTCGAGTTGGCCTGCTCGCGCGAGAAACTTTTCGTTACACGGATGCCGGTGATCGACTCGTTGAGAAAACCATTGATCAGCGACAGGCGCTGCCGCGCGGCGCGATAGGCTTGGCGCACATAGCGACGGAAGTAGCTGGTCAACGCGACCATAAACGGCAGCATCGCAAACGTCACCAGCGCCAGCTGCCAGTTCAGGAACAACATTGCCACGACAATCCCAATCAGAACGAATACCGAGCGGGCCAGCCCTGTGATCGACCAGGTCACAAAATCCTGGAGCACGCTGACATCGCTGATGAGCCGGCTCATGAGGCGGCCCACACTATAGTCGTTGAAGAAGCTCAGCGACAGCGTGTGCAGATGGCCGAAGAGTTGGCTGCGCACGTCGGTCACGATTCGTGTGCCGGCATAGGCCATCACCGTGAGGCGGGCGCGGTTCGTAATCCACTCCAGCGAGATCGCGCCCAGAAAGAGGAAGGCCCAAAAGCGCAGAGTTCCTACATTGCCGGCGCGGATACCGTCGTCAATCGCCCGCTGGATCATCCATGGCGTTGCCACGCTCATTACAGAAGTTACGATAATCAAGAGGAGAGAGATAACGAACTCCCGCTTGTAGACGGCCACATACACCATTAAACGTTTGACCAGGCGGCCGTCATAGGTCTTCTCCTGCGCCTCCTCTTCTTCCGGCAACAGGTCCTGTATCTTACGCTCCCGGCGCAGCCTTTCCTGCTCCCCCGCCGACAGACTACTGTCCGGGCCGGATCGGGGCACCTGGTCGCGGCCGAACGCATCACGCTGGCGGGGAAGTTTCTCAGTCACCATGTCTGTCTCCCTTTGCGGGGAGGAGTACTGCCCATTTCCCGTGTACGAGTGAGCAGCTCCGCCACTGCCATTCGAGTTGCTCATCTTAGTTTTTCCCTTCATCCACGGCGCCGACGATAGAAAGAGGACTGACTGGAGACTCAACAGACTCAACCGCGCTATTCGCCACCGCTTCGGCGGGCTCACGCAGCTGCTCTTCCAACGCTGCGAATTCTTCTTGATCGCGCAGTTGCAGATCGTAGATATGGCGGTAGTGCCCTCTTGCGGCCAACAACTCGTCGTGACGCCCCCTTTCGACGATGCGGCCACCATCCAGCACGAAGATCTGGTCCGCATTCTTAAGGGTGAGCAGACGCTGGGCGATAATAAAAGTTGTGCGTCCTTCCATCAGCACGTTAAGTGCCTGCTGGATCAGATGCTCCGTCTCTGTGTCCACGCTGCTGGTGGAGTCGTCCAGGATCAGGATGCGGGGCGCGTAGAGCAGGGCGCGTGCGATCGCTACCCGCTGCTTCTGTCCGCCGCTCAGGGTTACGCCCCGCTCGCCAACCACGGTCTCGTATCCGGCGGGAAAATCCATAATGAAATCGTGCGCACAAGCCGCTTTGGCCGCTTCGACAATTGCGTCTGGCGTAGCGGCCGGCCTACCATAGGCGATATTCTCGGCGATCGTCACCCCGAACAGGAATGGGTCCTGCAGGACGATTCCGATTTGTTGGCGCAAACTGTCAAACGTCAGGCTGCGCACGTCATGGCCGTCGATGCGAACGATGCCGCTGAATGGGTCATAGAAGCGGGGGATGAGATTGGTGATGGTTGATTTGCCACTTCCTGTCGGGCCGATCAGCGCGACAGTCTGACCCGGCTCCACCGCAAAGTTAATGTCGTCGAGCGCCCGCGGCCCGCCCTCATATCCAAAACTGACTTGCTCAAAGGTGACCGCGCCTTGCGCCTCTTGCAGAACGACGGCGTTTTCCTGTTCCTCCACCTCGGTGGGCGTGTCGATAATCTCAAACACGCGTGTGGCGCTGGCCCCGGAAGTGGCAGCCATGTTGACCAGGAAACCCAGCCGCTGCACCGGGCCATTGAGCATCATCACATAGGCCACCATCGCAAAGAGCGACCCGATCGTGACCGTGCCCTCGATAGCCAGCGGGCCCCCAACCAGCAGGAGGAGAAAGATGCTGATCATGAGGATGAACGTGAACGTGGGCCAGTTGTTCGCCCAGATCTTGATAATGCCGAAACGCTTGGTGAACCAGTCTTCGTTGGCCGCGTTAAACTTTCGCAACTCGTCGGCCTCACGCGCAAACGCCTTCACCACCTGGATGCCGGTCATGCTCTCTTGCATGGTGGAGGAAAGCTGGCCCATCTGCTCCTGAACGCGCTTGAAGCGCGGCCGGATCACCATGCCGAAGCGCAGCGTCAGCGCCAGCAGCAGGGCCAGCGGAATCAGAGCGAACAGCGAGAGGCTGAAACTCTCCAGCACCAGTGCGACAATCACGCCCCCGAGCAGCAACAACGTCGACAACAGATCCATCAATCCCATGCCGGCGAAGCGCTCGGTCTCGGTGATATCGCTCGTAGCCCGGCTCATCATATCGCCGGTCTGCGAGCGGTCGTGAAAGGCAAAGGGAAGCCGCTGTGTTGCGTTGTAGAAATGGTTGCGCAGGTCATAGGCGACGCGATGGGTCAGCCACTCACCGTAATAGCGCTGACCGTATGCGGCGACGCCGCGCACTACCGCAATGCCGAGAATCCACCCGGCGGCGGCAAAGAGCGCGGAGGCGCGCTGTCCGCCGATGCCCTGGTCGATGGCGTCCTTCAGTATCTGGGGGATGTACAGATTGAGCAGAGAAGCAAAGAGTACCGAGACATAGGCAAAGGCCGCCTGCTTCCAATAGGGACGCAGATAGCCGATAAGCCGCCGGTAAACGTCTTTGCGGGCCTCCGGTTGTTTGGGAGTTTCCATCTTCATTTCTTTCTCCGCTAAACCGCTGACGTGCATATGTTTTCTAAACCGCTACAGTGAAACAGTGAAACAGTAATACAGTTTACCAGATTGGGGTAGTGTTGTAAACCCAGTTAGGTCATTCTGCCAGCACAGAAAGGCTGTTTCGTTACCATCGCGTATGTGCTACGTATGGAGATCGCATGGTTAGCGCTTGGGGCCTGCCTGTGACGTTTGCCGGGTATCTGGAGGGCGGATGCTGAATCAGAATGAATGTGCGGTATACTGTGCAGGACGGGGGAAGAAGGCATGACAGTTTGCCCTTGCTGTATCCTTGACTGCGTTGGGATTTTCTTGATTTGGAGGTTGCCATGACTGACAGATGTACCAGTGGTGGAGTGCGGATGCTCGCGGCTGCGGTGGACGTTCTGATCGATGTGGTGGGCGAGAACGAAAATCACCCCCCGGCCTCCTTGATGGAGGTTATTGGCGTCCTGATCGAGAAATATGAGGACAAATACGTTCCGGAACTGACAGAACTGTAGATGTTGGCTGACGGGAAAATCGATAAGTGAACAAAATTTGGCAAGATAACTTTTAAGCCCAATGTCATACCGAAATGGCATTTCGGAGAGAAGTGGTACGGAACGGCAGCAGTTCTGTTGATGGAAGATAGTCGGGCCTTGATGCAGCGGCTTCAAACTTAGAAGACGATTCTGATTTGGATGAGGTGGTTGGGGGGGACACAGCGTTTCGAGAGCATTTTGAAATTCGTGCGCAACTGCCAGAGGAGGACGGCTCTGAAGGAAGCAAAGGCTTACGCTATGAGGTTGCCTGTAGGGTTTATGTCGCAGGCCATGAAGAAGAAGTACTGAATAGCAAGTTTTATGGGGACTCTCCATGAGCAGTCAGGACATCCGCTGGATTCAAAGAGCCAATCAGTTTGACAAGGCGTTCTCCCAATTGAAGGAAGCTGTCGAACTAGCGGGGCGGCGACGACTGTCGCGGTTGGAAGCCCAAGGGTTGATACAGGGCTTTGAATACACGCATGAATTGGCGTGGAAGACACTGAAGGACTTTCTTGAAGCGCGCGGAGTGCGTGAATTGTACGGATCGAGAGACTCGACCCGTGCAGCATTCAGGGCGAGATTGATCGAGAACGGCGACACTTGGATGGATATGATCCAGAGCAGAAACCTGACGACTCATACCTACAATGAGACGACTGCCGCCCAAATCGTTGCTGCGATTCTCGAATCATACTTTGCGGAATTTCAGGCATTGCAGGTCAGACTGACATCTCTGCGACTGGAGGAGGCGTCATGACCACTTCTCCTCGACCTCGCTCGAAAAGTGGTTTGTCCGAGTCCGTAATAGAGAAGATATGCGGCGTCTTCGTCAAGTATCCAGAGGTGGAAAAAGCGGTGCTGTACGGCTCGCGCGCCAAGGGCAATTATTGGAATGGTTCCGACATTGATCTGACCCTCTGCGGCGGCGGCGATTTGACGCTGAGCGTGCGCAACAGAATCGCTGTTGAACTAGATGACTTGCTCCTGCCATACATGATCGACCTTTCGATATTTCGCGACATCAGTGACCCCGACATGATTGCGCACATTCGGCGTGTTGGAACGCCAGTGTATGTAAGGCCACAACAGTTGAAGGACGAGGGGAGTACGGGATAACGTTGCAGAATCTCAGAGAGACGGAAAGCCTGGAAGCGCGCGGTGGCTTATGCAATCCGCCTCTGTCTATGACACAGCCCCGATGCTGAAGTATTCGAACCAGCAGCATACTTTGACTTTGTTCCTATTTGCCCACAGTCTCATTGCATCCCTAGAGAGCAGGGATGCATGAAACCACTCCAGCGGAGGAACCATGACCTATAGGGTAGCTATTATCGGACATACCGGCCGGGGCAATTACGGGCACTATGTCGACGAGGCATTTGTCGGCGTGGAGGGCGCCTCTATCGTTGCTCTCGCCGACCCGGATGACGCAGGCCGCCAGCAAGCTATCGAACGCACCGGCGCCGCCAAGGGATATGCCGACTACCGGCAGATGTTGGCGGCAGAGCGTCCCGACATAACCGTCATCGCCACGCGAGAGATCGGGGATCACTATGAATTGGCCATGGCGGCGGCGGAGGCTGAAACCCATATCTACATCGAGAAGCCGGTGGCAGCCTCGCCCGCGCAAGTCGATGAGATGGTTGCGGCCTGCGAACGGAACGGGAAGCTGCTCATCGTCGCTTGCCCCTGGCGCGGCCATCCCCCCATCCAGCATGTCGCCATTCCCCTCATCAAGGGCGGTAAGATTGGCGAACCCCGCCTCGCCCGCATCCATGGCATGAACGGCCATGAAGGGGGTAACCAGCTTTTCCTCGACCTCTATCCCCACTTTTTCGACTTTTTGTGGCAGGTCTGGGGCCAGCCGCTCTGGTGTCACGCCCACATATCTCAGGATGGCCGCGACGCCACGCCGCAGGATCTCATGCAGGGCTCTGAAGGGATGGGATTGGTCGCGGGCAACGGGATACGCGCCTATTATGTGTTCAACGATGGTTTCGCGGCCGACTTTGAATCCTACGAAGGCGACCACAAGGAGCGACCATACCGGATTGACATCCATGGTACCAAGGGCACGCTCTCACTGCCTGGGCCGATGAGCAATCAGCCGGACATCTATTACCACCCGCTCGTCAGCCCCGGCCTCTTCAACGATGACCGCTGGCAGGTTATTGCGGCCGAACCGCCGCCGGACGACTATAAGTGGGTAAACGCCCACCATCGAATGGCGCGCTCGATGCTCGACATGCTCGACGGGCGTGAACCGGCGTTCCCGCTACTGGATGGGCGTACGGCCCGCCGCCATCTCGAATGGGCCATGGCCGCGCACGCCTCCCACATCGCCGGCGCGCGCGTGGCGCTGCCGTTGGCCGACCCGCACAACCCGTTTGACTCCTGGCGGTGAAAGGGCAGATCAGCCGCTCAAGAGGGAGAACACAGTTTAGTGCGCCCGGCTCGAACCGGGCACTAAGGGAGAGAACTTCATGCAACCTTTTCTTGATTCGACCGATGTTCTGAACGATGGGGATGAACTGCATCGACGCATGGACCGGGACGGCTATCTGTTCATACGCGGGCTGCTCCCTGGCGCGGTTGTCGATGACCTGCGCATGCAAATTCTGGAGATTGCACGTGCGGCCGGTTGGGTCCAGCCTGACACGTCACTTGCAGACGCAATGGCCGACCTGAACGGTTTTTGCGTCGAACCGGAGCCGGAATACATGCGGAAGTATCACGCCATGTACAAGCTGCCCGAATTCCACGCCATCCAGCATCACCCAAACCTGATCGGCCTGTTTGAACGCATGTTGGGCGAGGCGGTACTGCCCCATCCCCGCATTATTGGGCGCACGATCTTCCCCCAGCGTGAAGCCTTTACTACGCCGCCACACCAGGACTTTATCCCGATTCAGGGTACTGCGGATACGTATACGGCGTGGGTCCCGTTGGGCGAATTGCCCACCGAATTGGGTGGGCTGCAGATAGCGGCCGGGTCACATCAGCGCGGTGTCTACGACTTCCAACCAGCGATGGGGGCAGGGGGGCTGGAGGTGATCGACCCGCTCGACGGCACTTGGGCCTACAGCCCGTTCCAAATGGGGGACGTGCTCATTTTTCATAGCTTGACTGTCCACAAGGGGATGCCCAACAGCTCGGACCGGCTACGGATGTCGATGGATGCCCGCTACCAGAAGGCGAGCGAACCGATTGCGCCCGGCAGCTTGCAACCGCACAGCCAACCCAGCACGTGGGACGAGGTATACGAGGATTGGCCAGACCTGGACCTGAAATACTACTGGCGCAAATGGGACCTCGAGGTAAGCGAATACGATAACAGCTACCACGACAAGCGCGACGAGATGGCGATAGAGATGGCAAAAGAAGGGGATACGCGCGCAATCTCTACGCTCCAGCGTATCATTGCCCGCAACGAGAACGCGGACAAGCGCCGGGAGGCCGAGGCGTTGCTGGCCGAACTGCAACTGCCGGCCGATGCTTAGCGCCGCGGGGGCGTATCAAGCAGAAGCGTTGCGACTGCCAAGGTTGCCAGCTTGTCTATCGAGTTATTCAGAAAGGAAGTGCGCGAAGTAGCACTGCAAACGCTCGGCGTACAACTTGGTCACGCCGATAGGGGGTGGAACTGCGCCCGGCTTTTGCCAAGGATGCCGAGTGCAGGCTTGCTGCCGTCATTGAGGGCTCCAGAAGGAAGCTATCCGAGATAGTCGTGGAAAGACTCAGCCTGACCTGATGATGTGTGCCGTCAAACATATTGTGGATGGCGAAGCTGACCAGACTAGCTTGGTTGCGCTAAGGGGCCAGTGGGAACTGGGCTTCATCTGGTGGCTTGATGAGCATATTTGTGCCGACGGATCCTATGCGTCTTGCATACGCATATGCCGGTAGGTCTTGCCCATTTACAACTATCGATAATTGGATTTGGGCATTCTTTTCAATATGCGTTATACTTTTGTACAATTTCGGGGAGTAGCGCAGCTCGGTAGCGCGCTTCGTTCGGGACGAAGAGGTCGGAGGTTCAAATCCTCTCTCCCCGACCAGAATCCAGATTGGTCGAGCCGTCACAAAACTGCTAAGACACCGGTGGTGTGACTGCCCTGCCGATTAACGTACGCTGTGTAGCGAGCCGTCGGGAACGGAGTCTTTCTACGACGGCGTTTTTTTTCTCGCAGCGATTCCCAAAGAGGGGGAGCGGCAAAGACGCCGATTTGAAGGGCGCAATGATGCCCACAGACAGATATGGATAGCCGGGTCAACAATTGTTCCTCATTGACCGAGCGCGATATTGCGCTACTTTATCGGATTGAAGCAGGACTGGCCGTCACGGCCGATGTTAGTCGGTCCGATGTGATGCTCTGCTGTCTGATGGATCCGTTGGAGAGCCCTACCTCGCCGATTGAGGTTATCGAGTCACCTGCGATACAGCGCTCTTCGGTGGGTCAAATCCTGGTCGCCCGGCACGCAGCCCCCCATTCGCTATCATCGATTTACCGAGACGACATGACCGGACGCACTTACACGCTGATTGCCCAGCCAACGGTTCATCGCGCCCTGATGGAAGACCGCAGAAACAGAATGGCAGAGCAGAGAATTCCGCCCGAACGGACCAGCAGCGGCGCTCCGGTAATCCAGCAGGTATACACCGTCCACAACGCGATCAATCAGGCGATTGCGGCCCTGCTAATCGAGACGAATATGATCGAGTACGAGCGGCTTCGGCGCCGGGATCGGCCATTTCGCCAAGCCGTGCGCTGGCTGCAAAGAATGGCAGTGCAGGGTGAAATCGAAACGGCTGAGATTTCGGAGGGATTTGGCAGTCTTGACGGTATTTACCTGGTGGATGGACAGTTTTGCATCAGCTATATGAGCGGCATTGCCATGAATTTGTTTCGCTCAATTGGTCTCGTGGCGGACATGCGGGGAAGGCCAATCACCGATCTGGAGGATCAGGACGACGAAGTGGTTAGTCAGGCGATGCAGGCGAACTGTTGCGTGCAGTCGCGCTATGAGCACGAAGACGGTCGCGTCTGGGTACGCACGGCGATTCCCCTGCGCGCGCCACGGGGCAGCTTCTATCTGATGCGGCGGCGCATAGGCCGCCAGCTGCCTTGGTCGAAACCGATGCCGACGGAGGCGGAGCCCCAGGTGAATGGGGTATTGGTGATTGTGCACAATGCAACGGAAACGGTGCAGCGCGAGCGCGAACTTAACGTCAAGTCGGCGATGATCCAGGAGGTGCATCACCGGGTCAAGAACAATTTGCAGACCATTGCGGCCATTTTGCGCATACAGGGCCGGCGGAGCGAGAGCGGGGAAACTAAGAGGCAATTGACAGACGCTGTCAACCGCATTCTGAGCATGTCGGTGATTCACGAATATTTGAGTCAGGATGAACACCGGCCGATCAACATCCGCGACATATGTCAGCGCATCCTGGGACAGGCCCAACAGGTTTCGGTAAATCCTGGGCAGCAGATAAAGATCGCAATGGAAGGGCCCAACATCCGGCTGCCTGCCAGCCAGGCAACAGCCTCCGCGCTCGTTGTCAACGAGCTATTGATGAACGCAATGGAACATGGACTGCGTGACCGACATAATGGAGAAATTCGGATCGTGCTGGAAGACATGGGGGATGAAGTGCGCATCACCCTGTTGGACAACGGGTTGGGGCTACCCTCCGACTTTGACCCGGACCAAAGCCACAGCCTCGGACTGCAGATCGTGCATACGCTCGTCACAGATGATCTGAAGGGCGAACTGCAGTTTGAGCGGGTGGCAGGCACCGATAATGGCGCTGCCGAAGGCGCTCACGGCGGCACTCGCGCCATAATTACTTTTCCCAAACGTTCGATCAACGTTGAAACTGTCGCAGGGTAACAGGAGTGGTAGGTGAGAGGCTAACGGCAGTCAGAAACCCCATTGCTGACAACGAACCACCGGGCACTCGCTTCATTTCTGGCTTCGACGCTGGATCCAGGGCATTTTTGCGACAGGGGAAAGGGTTAATCTAGAGTAGAAAGGGTCAGACTGTGGAGCGAACGCGCATAATAATTGCCGATGATGAATCCCTCATTCGCATGGACTTGCGGGAGATGCTCACGAACCTGGGCTACCTGGTGATGGGTGAAGCGGGCGACGGCCAAAGCGCAATCAACCTCACCTGGGAACTTCGTCCAGACATCGTGATCATGGACATCAAGATGCCCGACATGGATGGCATTGAGGCTGCCCGCATCCTGACACAGGAGCGCCTGGCCCCGGTGTTGCTGTTAAGCGCGTACAGCCAGCAGGAATTGGTGCAGCGCGCACAGGAGGCCGGCGTAGCGAGTTATTTGGTCAAACCGTTTCGCGAAAGCGATCTGACCCCCGCGATTGAGGTGGCCCTGGCGCGCTTCACCGAGTTTCGAGCTCTAGAAAAGGAGATCGACGACCTTGAGGAGACGCTGGAAACTCGCAAAGCGGTGGAGCGCGCCAAAGGCATTTTGATGCAAATGCAGAACATGAACGAAGCCGAGGCCTTCCGGCGCATTCAGAAGATGAGTATGAACAACCGCAAGCCAATGAAGGCTGTGGCAGAAGCAATCATACTGGCCCATCAGGCCGGCGAATAGCCAGACATTTCTGCCGAAATTGCTTTCTGGTCTACCGGTCACGAGCCAGTGCCGTACTATGAAATCTTCAAATGACGGGCCGCCTGAAGCGCGACTCTCGATCATCATGCCGGTCTACAACGAAATTGGCACGCTGGAGGAGATCATTCGCCGCGTGCGCGCGGTAGACCTTACAGTTAACTCCGATGGCGTCACGGAATTGATCGGCAGCCCCGCCCAGTTGGAAAAGGAAATCATTATTGTAGATGACGGCTCCACCGACGGCACGCGGGAGATTTTGGCCCGGTTGCAGGCGGAGGAGTCGGAAGATTTGCGTATCATTTATCACGAACGCAATGGCGGGAAGGGCGCGGCCCTACGCACGGGCTTTGAAGCGGCGACCGGCGCGATCTTCGTTGTGCAGGACGCCGACCTGGAATACAATCCCGGAGACTATAACAGGCTTCTCGTCCCCATACTGGAGGGGCGCACCGATGTCGTTTATGGAAGCCGCTTTCTCGGTGGGCCGCGCGCGGCGATGAGCCTCACGCATACTATCGGCAATAAGGGCGTAACCTGGTTTACCAATCTGCTCTACGGTACGGTATTGACCGATATGGAGACCTGCTATAAGTGTTTTCGGCGGGATGTAATCGAAGGGATGACCCTCCACAGCCAGAGATTCGAAATTGAAGCCGAACTGACGGCCAAAATCCTCAAGCGCAGATACTCCATCTTCGAGACGCCCATCAGCTATAACGGGCGCCAATTTCATGAAGGTAAGAAACTCACCTGGCGGGACGGATTCACGGCAATTGCGACGCTCCTCAAGTATCGCTTCAGCGACTGAACTGCGGTGGCTACTCGAGTGCGGTGTTACTAAGCATTAGCCGCTGCTTTCCGATGCGCCGCTTCATACCGCTGCTGTCGGCCGCGACAGTCCTGGCCATTTTCGTCCTGTTGCTCTTCTATCGCCTTCTGTTTACGGATCGAGTACTGGCCAGCGGCGACATCCTCCACTACTTCTATCCCTACCGCGACTTTGCAGCCGCTTCCCTGCGGGCTGGAGACATTCCTCTCTGGAACCCCTACATTTTTATGGGCGCGCCTTTTCTTGCCAATCCGCAAGCCGCGTCGTTGTATCCGTTGCACTGGCCGCTGAGCTGGCTGCCTGTGACGCGGCAGATCTATTGGAGCGGATCCATCCATGCCTGGATTCTGGCGCTGGGCGGTTACGCGCTGATGCGGCGCTGGGGAGTGGGGTGGCTGGCCGCGGTCAGTACCGGACTGGTCTTGGCGGGGAGCGGTTTTTTTGGTGGATTGCTGGGGCATATCAATCAGATGAATGGTGCGGCCTGGTTGCCCTGGCTGCTATGGGCGTTGGAAGGGCGGTGGTCATGTGAGGAAGAAGCAGAAAGTAGCGAGGAACGGGGTGAGACTTCTCGCTCCTCGCTCTACGCGTCGCACGCTTGGAAGTACGCGGCTCTGGTCTTGCCGTTCTCCTTATTCGCGGCGCTGACGCTGCTGGCCGGTCACACACAGACGACCTATATCAATCTCTTTGGTGTGGGCGCATGGTTGCTGGCGACGAGCCTACGGGCCTATTCGTACGGTTTTCGCCTCCTCGCCGGCTCATTCTTCATTTATGTGCTGGGCGTTTTGCTGGGTGTTCTGCTGGCTGCCGCCCAACTGTTTCCCACGCTGGAGCTCAGCCAACTGGGGTTGCGCGGCGGGGGCCTCAGCTACGTGGATGTGACCAGCTTCAGCCTCAGGCCGCTGCTGCTTCACTGGACGCTGTTGCCCTCTTACGGGCTGCGCGATCTGAGCGTTGTCTTTGCCACGCTCGGCTATACCGAATTTGTCGCTCATATTGGCGTACTAGGGCTGCTGCTAGCTCTGATAGCAGTGGTCAGCAGCCAGTGGGCAGCGGTGGGCAACCGGCCATGGAACATTGCTCACTGGCCTCCTGCCACTCTGTGCGGCCTTTTCTTCGCAGGTCTGGGTTTATTTCTGGCTCTAGGACGTTGGAACCCATTTTCGTTTCTCTTCTATCACCTGATCCCCGGCTTTGACCTGTTTCGCACACCGGCTCGCTGGATGATGCTCTACACGTTAGGTATGGCTGTGCTGGCAGGAGGGGGGGCGGAGTGGGTTAGGGGCAGGTTGACAGCGATCAGTGGTGAAAAACCTGTCAGGCGCCTGTTGTTGCGCGCTGCCGGCGTCGTGCTTCTTGCACTGCTGGCGCTCGATCTGCTGGCGGCCGCGCGTGCGCTGCCGCATACACAGCCGACCGCGCCGCAGGCGGTCTACGACGTCAGGAGTGCATCTGCGCATCTGCTGACGGAGCCGCGACGAGCACTCCACCCGGGTGTCGCGGGCCGGCTGCTGAGCATTAGCGAGATTACCTTCGACCCGGGGGACATGCCGGACTGGCGGCGCATCCTGCGCGGCGGGGCGCGCCCACAGCTCAACGAGGCTGCTTTCACCGAGTTCATCATTGCGCTCAAATCGCAGGAGATCCTGGCGCCGAACCTCTCCCTGCTTTGGCGCATCCCGACGGTAGACGGATTCGACGGCGGCGTGCTTCCTCTGCAACGCTACAACGCCTTCCTATCGCTGCTGATTCCGCCGGCGGAGCTGGTGCCGGACGGCCGTGTACGCGAGCAGTTACATACAGTTCCCCCGGCCCAAATCCTCGACATGATGGACGTCCGCTTTGTTATCACCGACAAAGTCCGGGATGTGTGGTTCGACGACATTTACTTCGACCGCCAGATTGGCGCATCTTTGGTTGCAAATGGCTTGAATAGCCCGGCTGATGGCACGGATGGAGCTGGGATTGGCGGCGGGCCGCGGTTGACAGTTGACGCGCCCTACAGTTTCGAGGCTACCGCAGTGGCTGTGGTCGGTTTCGTGACTTCGGACGCTGGCTACGCGGGAACCCCTGACCTGCCATTGGCCGATGTAATCGCACTGATCAATGGCGAGCGGCGCACGGTAGGCCGTTTGCTGACGGGCAGCCAAGCAGGCGCATTCAGAGTGGCCAGCAGCGCGTCGCTGGCAGCCACTGGCACTGATGCCCCTGTGGCCTTCCATGATGGAGAAAGCGGACAGGAGGAGTATCTGGCCGTCTTTGCTTTAGCGGAAGCCGTCCGCCTGGATGCGCTGGAGATTTCACTGGCAGTGGAGTCAGCCTCCGCCGGGCTGGCGGTACAGGCGGTGACGCTGATCGACGAACGCACGAAGACGTTTGTGCCGCTGCTACCCAGTGACCGCGGCCGGTTTCAGCGCGTACACAGCGGAGACGTTAAGATTTACGAGCGGCTTGGAGGCAGTGGACGGGCCCAGTTGGTAGAGGCAGTGGAGCCGGCGTCATCGATGGACGAGGCGGTAGCATTGCTGCACGCCATTAGTGCGCAAGGGAATTCGCAAGCTTCGGCGGTCGTCGAGGCCGGTATGGAAACCATTGCTGGCTGGGGGCTTGCAGACCAGGCCGGCACGCCTGCAGGCGACCGGGAGGCGTCGATCGTCTCATACACGCCCGAGCGGGTCGTCATCCGCGCTCGCTCCGAACTGCCGAGTTTCTTGATGTTAAAGGATGCCTACTATCCGGGTTGGCAGGCCGCGGTCAACGGGGAACCGGTGGAGATAGTGGCGACCAATGTATTGTTTCGCGGCGTGCCGGTGCCGGCCGGCGAAAGCGAGGTCGTGTTTTGGTACGGGCCGCAGTCTTGGCAGACCGGTCTGAGCCTCAGCCTGGCAGGCAGCCTGCTCTGGTTGCTGCTGGCATTGTGGACGGCCCGTTGCGCGAGCACAAGGAAACGCTAATACCTTTGCTTCGCGGCCCTATACGCTCTGATGTATAATCGAAGCACGGAAAAACCTTGCAACGCCGGGAATCAACAGAAGGTTTTCAGGAGCCCGTTCTTTGTTTGTGGGAGAGCGGAAAGCTGGAAGCCAGAGGATGCCATTCAGGTCCGGAACCAGAAGTGATAAACGCATTCAATCGTATTGTCGTCGTTGTGCTCTGGCTGCTTCTGCTGGCTGGAATAGGCTATACGACGATCTTTCCAGATAATACCATGAACGCCCTCCTGGGCATCCTGTCGCTGACCCAGGACTTTCTGCGCGTGCAACAGCAGGCGAACAGCATGAATTTTCTGATCGGCCAGGTGGCGGTGGGCATTGTTGTGGTGCTCATATTCGGCAGCCTGCTGTGGTTGGAGCTATGGCCCCACCGGCCGCGGGGTGTGCGCATGAAAACGGTGAAGGGCAGTTCGGTGGAGTTGGACACCGAAAGCATCGCACGCCGTCTGACCTGGCACCTGGATCAGCTAGCCGATGTAATTACTGTGTTTCCGGACGTGAAATCGCGTGGCAATGCAGTTGACATCCAGTTGGAGGTCGAGACCGCGCCTGATATCGATGTGCCGATGAAGACGGACGAGGTGGTAGAGTCGACACGGGACATCGTCGAAGAGGACATGGGGCTGCGGCTTGGCAAGTTGGATGTGCGCATGCGCCATCTACCTTTTGAGGATGAGTGGGAAGCGTGAGGTTGAGCGCACTGTTGGAGAGCCTGCTGTTCGTTGCAGTGGACCCGGTTACGCCAGGGCAGCTTGCCCAGGCGTCAGGCTGCCCTGAAGTGGAAGTGAACAAAGCGCTAGCTGCCTTGCAGCAGGATTATGAGGAGGAGAATCGCGGGCTGCGCCTACAGCGCCGCGATGGCCGCGTCCTGCTTGTCACCAACCCGGCGGCATCCCAGATGGTGGAGGAGTTTCTCAATCTGGATATGCGGGTGCAGTTCAGCGCGCCGGCCCTGGAGACATTGGCAATCATTGCCTATCTCCATCCGGTGACGCGGGCGCAGGTGGAAGCGGTGCGAGGCGTGGACTGCTCGGGCGTGCTGAGGAAGCTGCTGCAGCAAGGGCTAGTGGAGGAGTTTGACCGCCTGGAAGCGCCCGGCCGCCCAATCCGCTACGCGGTGACCGACCAGTTCATGCAGCATTTCGGGCTGACCAGCCTGGAGGAGCTGCCCCCTCTGGAGACAGATGTGGAGGACACCTCTGCAGAGGTGGCGCAGGGGTAGAGTCGTTAACTGCCAGCCCGTTGACAAGACTTTAGCTGGTTCGGACCGCACTATTGCAGCAGTTTCAAGCGGCTCTTGCTTACGCTTCGCCAGTCTCTTTTCCCGCCAATCGTTGCGCAATCCAGTCCGGCACGCGCGTCATGCGACCATCGTTGTCGACGCAGATGTGGCGCGTGCGGCCATCGGCGTAGATGGCGCCCGACTCCCCGTTGCGGATCTCATATACAAATTCGATCTGACGGCTGCGCAACGACCCCAACCGCGTGATCACCTGCACTGCATCGCCGAAGCGGATGGCGCTGCGATAGCGGCACTGAAGGTCGGTGACGGCAAAGTTGTAGCCGGCGCCGGCAATCTCGGTGTAGGGCATCCCGGCGGCCGCCATCAGAGCGACGCGCCCGGCCTCGAACCAGATGACATATTCACTGTGGTGGACGACGCCCATCTGATCGGTTTCGGCAAAACGGACGGTTATGTCGAGTGGGACGGCGGGGTGTTCAGTCTTGTCCATTTGCGTCTGTCAGGGGATGATCGATCTTGTGTGGGTTGGCTCGGATCCAGCGTTGAAAGGCCGAGCGGATGGACGCCAAGTCTCCCAAATCCTCGACGCATACTCGATAGAGCTCTGCTGGGCTGACCTCGTGGTAGAAGTGGATCAACCGGTTTCGGTAGCCTGCCATTTGTACAAGAATTTTTTCTTCGCCTTCGTCGAGAACTTCTCGCTCCGCCAGTAGTATAGCAACATCTCTGTAGGTGGCTGCAGGAATGCCATATGCCTTGGAAAGAATATGACGTCCGACATCAAATAGCGCTTCCAGTGCGCGGCGGAGACAAGACTCGGCTGTGTGGACGTTGCGGCTGTCGGCAAAGAAGCTTTCCTCATCGTGCAGGGGTAACCGCTGGATCTGGCTGAACATCCCATCCAGCAGGGACAGGCGTTCAACAATGACACGTCGGGAGAGATAGGTCGGGGTCATTTGGGTATGCCAAGGAGCAGGCGCGCTCTCTCGTCCTCCAAGAACGCGAGATCGCCCTCTTGCCGAAGGATGTAGAGGTCGAAGTTATCGGCCGCGTATTCGCTCTTGGCATATAGCCGTTCGCCATGGACGACTTCGGCCGCCAGAAAGGGGTTGACGTTGTCCAGATTGACTAGATCGATGCGCTCCACACCCAATAGATCCTGTAGTGCCTGCTCCAACGCGACCTCTGTCTTCCAGTTGAATTCGGTAGCCGGTAGCGGCTTGATGCCCAGATCCACATCAGAGGGGCCGGGGGCTAGGATAGCCTCCGGATCGTTCAGCCATGCCAGCACCTCCTTGGCGCGGCTGCCGAAACTATAGAGGATAGCGACGCTGTGCTCACGGCAGAGCGCCCCCAACGCGACGCGTCGTCGATTCATGGCAATGCCCTGTGTCCTGTAGCGTTCCTTGCACTGATTCCAAGACCACTACATATGAATTGCCGAGCCTTCTACGCCGTGGGCCGCTTCCATCACCACTTCGGCCAGGGTCGGATGGGCGTGCACGTTGTGGGCGATCTCGGCGGGCGTAAGTTCCATCATCTGTGCCAGGGACAGCTCCGGCAGCAGTTCGGTTGCATTCGGGCCAACGATGTGGGCGCCGAGGATCTCGCCGTATCTCTGATCGGCGACTATCTTGACAAAACCGCTGCGCACGCCCTGCGCCTGGGCGGCGCCGTTGGGCATGAAGGGGAATTTGCCGACGTTGACCGGGTAGCCTGCGTTCTTCGCTTCGGCTTCGGTCATGCCCATACTGGCGACCTGGGGTACGCAGAAGGTGCAGCGGGGCATAAAGATGTAACGTTCGGCCGGAATCGGCATTGACGCCTGGCCGGCGATGCGCTCGGCGGCGACGATCGCCTGTGCGCTGGCCACGTGCGCCAGCGGCATTTTGCCGGTGCAGTCGCCGATGGCGTAGATGTTATCGCGGCTGGTGCCCATGTACTCATTGATCTCGATGAAGCCGTTTTGATCGAGGGCTACGCCGGCGGCGTCGAGGCCGACGTCTTCGGTATTGGGTGAGATACCCATCGCCAGCAGCACCTTCTCGACCTCAACTGTCTGGGCGCTGCCGTCGTCTACGTTTTTGATCGATACTGAGACCGACTGTTCACCGACATCAAAGCCTTCCGTGCGGCTCGAAGTCAACACTTTGATACCCCGTTTCTGGAAGGCACGCACCACTTCCTGCGCTACGTCGGCATCTTCCAGGGGCAGGGCCTGATCCAGCATTTCAACGATCGTCACCTGGGCGCCGTAGGTGGCGTAGATGTGGCTCAGCTCCATGCCGATTGGTCCTGCGCCGACAACCAGCAGTGACTCCGGGATTTCGGTCAGGCGGATGGCATGGCGATACTGAAGAATACGATCGCCGTCGGCTTCGACGCCGGGCAGATCGCGGGCGCGGGCGCCGGTTGCAACCACGAAGTTCTGCGCGGTCACGGAACGCGGCTCGCCGTCCGGGTTGAGCGGGCCGGCGCTGACCTGGACGGTGTGGGCGTCGGTGAAGCGGGCATGCCCTTCAATGACGTCGATGTTGTTCTTCCGCATGAGGAAGCCAACGCCCTTTGTCTGGCGGTTGACGATCTGCAAGGAGCGCCCGACTGCCGCGCCGTAGTCCACCTGCAGATTGTCAAAAGTGAGACCGAACTCCTGGGCGTGCTGGAGGGTGTCCAGCACTTCGGCGCTCTTGATGAGCGCCTTCTTGGGAATGCAGCCCCAATTCAGGCAGACGCCGCCAAGATGTTCGCGTTCGATGAGCGCGGTCTTCAGATTCAACTGTGCGGCGCGAATCGCCGCCACATAACCGCCCGGCCCGGAGCCGATTACGATCAGGTCATAGTCATAGTTGCTTGCCACAAATTCCTCCGCTAACTCCGGTTGCCAGTGGCTGGTGGGCACTGGTAACTACGGTATTTTGAAAGGTTCAGCGTTTTGTCAGGCGCCCCAGGTTTCCAGTTTCTTCACCACACTGCTCAGAAACCTGTCGGCGCCGAGGCCGTCCAGAATCCGATGATCAAAGGCCAGACTCAGGTAGCACATCGGGCGGATGGAGATGGTGTCGTCGGCGCTGGGCAGTAGAGGGTCGGCGGGAGGGGCGTCTGCGCTGCCGGCACTGTTCACGACCGCACGTTTGCTGATCCTGCCTATTCCCAGAATGGCGGCCTGGGGCTGGTTGATGATGGGTGTGCCAAGCAGGCTGCCGCTGGTTCCGTGGTTGGTCACGGTAAAGGTGCCGTCGCGCACTGCATCGGGCGACAGTTCGCCGCGGCGGGCCTGTTCAGCCAAGTCGTTGACGGTACGGGCGAGCCCCTGCAGATTGCGCTCGTCGGCATCACGGATGACGGGGACAACCAGACCATCGGTCACGGCCACGGCGATGCCCACATGGATGCGCTGGCTCAGGGCCAGCCCCGCGTCGGTCCAACGGCTGTTGACCGTGGGGTGGTCTCTCAGCGCGGCGGCGACTGCGGCCACAAAGTAGGGGGTGAAGGTCAGGCTGATTCCTTTTTGCGCTAAGTCCTCTTTGTGGGCCGCCCGATGGCGCACGACGGCTGTCATATCGGCCTCGAAGATGGTCACCACGTGGGGGCTTGTGCGCACGCTGCGGCTCATGTGTTCGGCGATAGCCCGCCGCATGTTGGAGAGCGGTTGCAAGATTTCATCTTCGCCGGGGGCAGCGCCGGCGACAGGAAGCCCTGCGGGCGATTGACTACTGCGCACGTCGATAAAGGCAAGCAGGTCCTTTTTGGTGACGCGCCCCTGGCGCCCGCTGCCCGGCACCTCGTCCAGGTCGATGTTGTGTTCGGCGCTGATACGGGCGACGATAGGGCTGACGAAGGCACGGCCCTCGGGTTTGGCGGCGGAAGCAGCTTTTGCCAGGGCGGGAGGAGTGGAAGAGGAGGGTTGCGGAGAAAGGGCATCGCTACGCGCCCCGCTCTCTTTAACCTCCTCTGCTGCCTCCGGCGGATCCTGAAGGTCGTTCTCTTCGTCCTGTTCGCCGATGTAGGCGATGACGGTGCCGACCTGAACCGTTGTTCCTTCGGCGGCCAGGATCTTAAGAAGAATGCCGGCGGCGGGCGCGGGCACTTCGGTGTCGATTTTGTCGGTTGTGATGTCGAGCAACGGCTCTTGCCGCTGCACTGGATCCCCAGGCTGTTTAAGCCAGCGGGCGACGGTCCCTTCGACCACGGTCTCGCCCAGTTGGGGCATCTTCACTGGAGTTGGCATAGCTAACGCTCCAACTACAGTGTCCAGCGGCCGGTAAGTGGTTGCCAGTACCGGACACTGGACACGGATCGCCGCTTAGACCATAGGTGTTTTGCGCTGGACAAGTTGCACGGTTACCTGCCAAGGATCGCGCAGGAAACAGAGCTTATCTCCGGTTGGGGTGTTGTTGATCTCGCCGTCTGGCGTAGCGCCGGCCTGAATCAGGCGGTCGCGTTCGCTCTCCATGTCGTCTACGCTGAAGGCAAAATGCAGGTTGAAGGGGTTGATCTGGGCAAAGTCCAGATGCTCCATTTCTTCATTGCTGTACAGTTCCACCATGCTGCCGTTGTCGTCGTAGACGAAGTTCATGTATGGAGGAACATCGCCGGCGGAGACTATACTCAGTCCCAGATGTTCTTTCCACCACTGTGCCTGCTCGCGGACGTTCGGTACGTTGATCGCAACGTGTTCAAGATTCATTGTTGTGCTCCGTTGGAAGATGGTTAAACGATAGCTCTATGAAGAAACTCATTATAGACCGACTGTTCAAGACTTCAATTCCGAAGGCGGGCCTGGTATTACGTTTTTGCTCACAGCAACGAGAAGCCTTCGGCACAGGGTAGGGCGCTTACCGAAGCTCGGATGGCGGTCACAGTGAATCTAAAGCGCTGCCGCGGCGTGCGCCGAGGGGACAAACGGGCGCTAGTTCATGCGCCTGCGATTCGGTCAAATCGAGTCGGTTCCCGTTCCATTTCGGCCTGGACAAATCGCTGTAGCAGGATGGATTTGATTTCGGAGTAGGCCGGATCGTCCCAGCGATTGCGGCGCTCATCAGGGTCCATTTGCAGGTCGAACAGTTCGCCGTAGGCGTGTCCCCGATAGATAGTTAGTTTGTAGCGATCGTCGACCAGTGTGCGCAGGTGCAGCGCGGTGGGCTGGTGGCGGTTCTCGACCAGGACGTGGTCACGCGCTGCGTCGGCCGCGCCGGTCCACACGGGAAGCTGGTCGGCGCCCTGCATCTGGCCGGGAGTGTCGATGCCTGCCGCGTGCAGGAAAGAGGGCGCCAGGTCTACAAGCGATTGGAGCGAGTTGTTCACCGCACCGGCGGGAACCTGATCGGGCCACCGGACCAGGAACGGCAGGCGGATCAGATCTTCGTAATGAAAAGCGCCTTTTGCGATCAGCCCGTGCTGGCCGAGAAAGTGGCCATGATCAGTGCTGAAAACGATGAGCGTATTGTCGGCGATGCCCAGTTGATCCAACTTGTCGAGGATTCGCCCGATCTCCCTGTCCATGAGACTGACCATGCCGTAGTAGACGGCCATGTCCTTACGCAGCGCGGCCTGGTCGTGCAGGTGGCTGTTGAAGCCGTGATTGCCGTAGGCGGTTTCCTGCCAGGCGGAGAAGTCCGGTTGGCGCTGTTGCGTCTTGGCAAAGTGAGGCGGCATCGCATCCATTTCGCCCGGCTCCAGCCTACCCGGTTGCATCTCTTCGGGATCGTACATCGACGCCCACGGTTCGGACACGAGGTAGGGGGGATGGGGATCGTGGAAGCTGCTCCAAAGGAAGAAGGGCTTGCCGGCGGCGGCGCTGCGCTCTATGGCCGCGATCGAACGCTCAGCGGTCCAGACGGAGTAGTGGTACTCTTCCGGCAGGTCCCAGGCATGTTCCCGTTTGGCCGCACTGGGGTCGGGCGGCCAGGACTGGAAGAAATCCTGCCAGTTGGGCAGCCCGTTTTCCTCCATCCAGATGCCGTAGTGTTGGCCGGCGTGGGCTTCGTCGGCGTGGTTGCGCGCCACCTCTACATGTTGGAAGCCGTACCACGGACCTTGGAACTCTCGCCAGAAGTCGAGGTCGCGCAGGGTAGGCTGGCATTCGAGAGAGGTCTGTTCCGGGCGCGAGGCCAGCGGCTGAAAATGGGCCTTGCCGATCAGGGTCGTGTCGTAGCCGTGCTGGTGCAGCAGATCGCCGACGGTGGGCACATCTTCGCCCAGCTTGACGCCGATTGTCCAGCAGCCGTGCCAGGCTGGGTACTGGCCGGTGATGATGGTGGAACGCGAGGGCGAGCAGACGGGATTGTTGCAGTAGGCGCGGTCGAAGCGCACGCCTTCGCGGGCAAGCCGGTCCAGCGCGGGTGTCTGGAGTCGGGGATTGGTTACACCGAGGGTTGAGAAATGCTGCTGATCGCTCGTGATGAGCAGGATGTTTGGTTGCTTTACCGCTTCGCTATTTGCGTGCGATTGGGGTGGAGTGGACACGTGCGGTCGCCTTGGAATTGAACTTCCTTATTTGGTGGCAATCGTATCATATGCTGCAAGGGCGCGCTAGTCAGTGGGGCGCTGGTGTGCATCCTAGAGTGAAATTCAGGACATGATAAAATCTGGTTTGCGGCAGCAGAATTGGTGAATGTGGAGAGCGTATTACGCTAGATCGAATTGCATTCCAGGGTCGGACGTCTGTGCTATACTGCTACCTGGTAACCCCGGTGGCTGGTAACCAATGCAGCTGAAAACATGCGGCTGCCGGCCACTGCGGAGTTCTTCATAATACGACAGCTACCAAGCCTAATTCAGTGTTGGAACTCAGACCATAATCCCGGACACCATGTGGCCTTCTGTCGTCGGGTGGCTGGTCGACAGCCGTCGCCTTGCTCGAGCCGCACTGCTGCGATGAAGGCGCACCGTTCGTGAGAAGTGGTTTTGGAGGGGGGCGTTGCGGGGGGGCACCCCCCGCACAAGGGAGGGCCGAAGGCCCGACCGCCCCAAAAGACTGTGGATCATGACCGGAGACGCATTTGGACTCGAAGGGGCGGCTAATATGTGTAGGCGCGGAATGGTGATGGCTGCGTAGTTACTTTACCCGAAGCAATCGACAAAGCAGCGAAGAGCGAGGAGAAGATGACACAGACAGTTTTGCAGAGTGTGCAGACCCACTGGCAGGATCTGCGGGGGCGTACCTATGATTTGATGGATGTTCTGGCCGATGCCGACCTTGACGCCCGGCTGCCATTTGCCGAATCCCAGAATATCCTCTATCAGTTCTACTGTATGTTGGGCACACAGGAGAGTTGGCCGCCGGTCCTGCTGGAAGGGCGGATGACGGGCTGGGATTGCAGCCTGCAACCGGCCCCTGCCGGCGAGGTGCTGCCGGTTGAACGGGTGCGTCAGGGGATGGAGGCGGCGGACGCGGACCTGCGGGCCGCGTTCGAGCAGGTGGACTGGTTGCATGTCTTTGAAGACGGCACGACGCCGTTGGCCGGTTACTATCGACTGGTTGAGCATGAAGCCCACCACCACGGCCAGTTGATCAACCTGATTTACGCCAACAACCTCCCTATTCCCGACAGTTGGGCAGATTCCTGGGCGCTTACGCGCGACGAATAGGGCTGTTCGGAGCACTACTGCTGCGCGCGTTGCGGAGATGAGGTACAAAAGAAGAGCGGCAGTCTCACATGGAAACTGCCGCTCTTTATCTTTTTTGTGTAACTACTAAGCCATATACAGTACCTGGCTTGACCAGCCCATTATCTCTGCCGCCATTCAGGCTATCTGATTGCGTATTCGGTTGGCGGCAGCCACGTTGCTGGAGCGGTACTGCTGGAATGCGCACACACGGTCGGTGAGCGATGGTTTTGTAGGGGGGCGTTGCGGGGGCGCAGCCCCTGCACAAGGGAGGGCCGAAGGCCCGACCGCCCAAATGCAAAGAGAGAGTATAGAGAAGACAGCTCCGCTCGCCTCATTCAGGATCGCAAATTAATTCTGGCTGAGTAGTTTCTTTTTTGTTAGCAACCAGCCGGCCAGCGCAGCGGGCATACGCTCTTTTGCAAAGGGCAATACAGCATCGCTACTGCAACTGCAGGAATGCGACCGAAGCCCAGGTGGCGCCTTCCACATCAGTGCCGACCAGTAGCGCCCATTCGCGATCCTCACTGTAGCCGAGAATATTGTACCTTTCGCCATTTTGGACGTAGCCTACGATCGGCGCCTCCAGGGTCGGTCCGCCGCGCAACCGCAGGCGGCCCCCCTGGCCGGTGGCGATGGTGGCGCGGCCAAATTCCACTCTCAGTTCTATGTCCCGCAACTCGACCAGCGAGGACGAAATCCAGACCGGCTCATCTATGTTGGGGAAAAAGATGGCAATCCACATTTCGTCGGAGCTGAAACCGGCGACAGGATAGGCTTCGCCGACGGAGACGCCTGCGAGGACCTCGGCGATGGCTTCCGGCTTACTGCGCACGCGCAGATTACGGGTCGTGACGATCGCCAGGTGTCTGGTGACTTCGCCTAACTGCAACAGCGGTTCATCGGTCGGCGTTGTCTCCGGCACAGTCTCGACAACCTCTTCCTTTTCCTCGGAAATGGACATTTCGCCGATAGTTACCGTAAAGATCTGGTTGATCGGCTCACCGTCTTGCAGCACCGGCATATCCGAGCCGGGGAATTCGAAGACGTCAAACACGCCACCGTCTATATGGAGCATGGCATAAAGGGTTTCGGTGGCGGCATCGACATCGATCTCCACAGCCAGGTCGGTGGTGACGCCGGCCCTCAGGGGCGACTGTCCGATGATCGGCCCAAATGATCCGGCATCGTCAACGTGGATGACTATCCAGCCATCCAACTGGGCCACAGCTTCCGCGATAATGACCTTGCCTTTGATCACATCTTGCGCGTGGACGGTGATGCTCGGTTGCAGATCATCGAACGACATTGCTGCCTCTTCGGTTTTCTCCTCGTCGGTGGTTTCGGCGGCCATCTCGCCGTCGTCGGCCGGTTCTTCTTCGGCGGCCGGCTCCACGGCTATTGCTTCGCTTTCAAGCACAAGCAGATCGGCGGCGTCACCACTCAGCATAACATCTTCCGCCCAGATCCAGCCGATTCTCTTTACATCCGGCACCTCCACATTCAGCCAGCTGCCATCCTCGGTCCGGCCGAGCACGGTGATGACATCGCCCTTGAGCAGGCCGGCGATTATCGGCGTTTCTGCATTGGCCGCCTGGCGCACTCGCAGGGCGTTGACAGCTACCGTTGCCTCCAAGATCATCGTTTCCGGCACGGCTGGCTCTGAGGCTTCTTCCGCTTCAGGAGGCGCGACGGGAGTCAGGATCATGGTAATATCTCCCTGGAAGGGATAACAGCTGCTTATCAAAAGGGGCAAGATAGCCAGTGCCCCTAACAACGAGATGCGAAAGCGATTAGGCATAGTTCCTCCCAAACTGACGTTCGCCCGCCGCCCAACAGATGGGACGCGGACTCGGGGGCGGGTAATGGGAACAGGTGTATTGTCTACTTTGACAGATGCGTGCGAGCGTTCATTATTCGAGCCGCGCCATTTTCAGGCAACGGCGGATTTAATTATTATGGCACGGTGAAAGAAACGCTGTCAAATGATTTTGGGTTATCTGCTTATGCGGTTACATACCGTTTTAGGGGTGAATGTGCGGCGCGATCTCTACGCTTGGCGGGTTTCGTCTTGCGGATAGAGGTCCAGAGGGAGGTGCAGCAGGCACCATTTCACGGACGTGCCATCAGTTGCGATACTCACTTTGGAACCAGGACGAGTCGTTTGACAGGCAGTGTGCGGCTGCATATACTGGGCGCGTCTACTCTACCAGAGGCTGATCCACTCTGCTCCAACTGGGGCCCACCAGACATTGTTACGCGCTCCCGGCAACCATCACCCAACATAGAGAATACGATATTCGCACACGGGGCCGTTTGACCGCTGACATCGCGTTCATATCGAACCCGGGAACAGTTCACGCTCTAGAGGCAGCCTGTTGGCAGGCTCTGTCGACGGGGTCTTTGACAGTAGTCGCCCCTACCGGGAGGATTCCATGACAACAGTTCGCGATCGGATGTGGCTTTGGGGTCACGAGGCCGGCAGCCATGACACGGAATGGGCTATCGGTCGCCCGTCACGCATAACGCCGGTGGAGGCTGCGTTTTATATGGACGTGCCCAATTTGATTATGGTGCGCTACCATGACAAGCCGGAAATGCCCTTCGACCAATATGCGATCCCTTTCCGGAGGCTGAAGCAGGTCTTCTGGTCGGTGGTTGGCGGCGCGGGACGTTCTTCGGATGAGGAGCGCAGACACGTGCTGGAGTTGGCGGTGCGCAATCCGAACATCATTGGCGTGTTTATGGATGATTTCTTCAGGCGGCCACAGGATGCAGGCGACCTGGGCGTGCTGGGGGTAAAGGAACTGCAGTCGTTGCGAAATCAGTTCACGGTGGCGGGGCGCAGACTGGAGCTGGGTGTCACGCTCTACACGTTCCAACTGGATATGCCCCTGGCGGCCCATCTTGCACTCTGCGATTGGGTTTCACTGTGGACCTGGATAGAGCCGGACCTGAAGGATCTGGAAGAAAACATGGCCAAGTGCGAGCAACTCGCGCCCCGTAGCCGCAAGCTGCTCGGCCTGTACATGTATGACTATGGTCAACGCTGCCCGATGCCGGTAGAGGCGATGCATATGCAGTCCCAAACGGCCTTGGATTGGCTGCGCGCCGGGCGGATCGAGGGCATGATTTTTCTGGCGAGTTGTATCTGTGACCTTGAGCTTGAGGCCGTGGAATGGACGCGGGATTGGATCGCCAAGGTGGGTGACGAGGAACTTGGATGACGGTGGATAGTGGTTAGTCGAGGGTGGTTAGTGTACACTTAGACGAAAGTCGACCTGCGGTGCGGGCTCACGAATAGAGCGGCAAAATGGTCTTGTAGTCAAGGCACACGGAACTACTGTCCAAGCTCGAGAGAATAGTGGGGCTTCGTTCACATCGCATCCCCTGATCACCGTAATTATTGTTCCACCAACCCGCCAGACGCGCCGACTATGATGAATGCGCAACCGCTTCGCTATTTGAGGCGGTCACAAATCGAGTATCTGTTATGGAGGCAGAAGATGACCACAGCGACTGAATTCAGGGAACAGAATGCACTGCTCGATGATCCGCGGGCGCTGCGCCAGCAGATGGCGACCGATGGCTTTCTGTTTTTTCGCGGCCTGGTGCCCGCGGATGAGATCGTGGCGCTGCGGCGCCAGATCCTGCAGATCTGCGACAACTACGGCTGGATAGAACCGGGGACGGAGTTAATGGACGGCATCGCCGACCCCTCGGCGGACGGGATGGAGCCCTTTTGCGGCGTAGGCGTGCCGCCGGCGGCCTATGGTGACGTGCAGCGCCTGGAATCGTTCCATCGTCTGGCGCACAATCCGGTTCTGGTCGACATGATGGGGAAGCTGTTTGATGAAACGGTGCTGGTACACGCCCTCAAGATTGCGCGCGTGATGATCCCGGCGAAGGGCAACCCGCCGACGCCGGCGCACCAGGATTTTATCTTCATCCAGGGCACAAAGACGGTCTATACTTGCTGGATGCCGCTGGGGGACTGCCCGCGGGAACTGGGCGGGCTGAGCGTATTGCGCGGTTCGCACAAGAAGGGTGTCTTTCCGGTGCGGGCGGCAGAAGGCGCGGGCGGCCGCCATGTCATCTTCGATGAGGATACTCCGCAAGACTGGTTCGAGACCGACTTCCAGATCGGCGACGTGCTGGTCTTCCACAGCCTGACCGTTCACAAGTCGATTCCGAACCGGACGGAGAACCAGATCCGGCTGTCGACAGATTTCCGCTATCAACCGCCCTCATTGCCGATTGAAACGAAATCAATCACGCCCCACTGCAATGTGCTCCCCTGGGAAGAGATTTATGAAGACTGGGAGTCGAAGGATTTGCAGTACTACTGGGAGCAGTATGATCTTGACTTCCAGGAGCATGACGCCTCGCTGGTGGAGGTCCAGGAAGGGTGAAGGGCTGATGGCGAGTCGTGAGGAGCGGGAGGAAGAGCATGTCTAAGCCGATCGGGTTGCACCCTGAGAATCCCCGTTATTTTGAGTACAGGGACAGGCCGCTGGTACTGATTACGGCGACCGAGCATTACGGTGCGGTGATCAACCGCAACTTCGATTACGTCGCCTATCTGGATGATGCGGCCGAGAAGCGGCAGACGCTGAGCCGCTGCTTTCTGCTCTTTCGGGAGCTGCAGGTTTTCGACCCTGATACGCAGGTGAAGCCGATCAACCCACATTCGCCGTGCAAACCGTTGCCGGGCGAATATCTGTCTCCCTGGATGCGTAGCGGGCCAGATTTTGCCACAGACGGCTATCCCAAGTTCGATCTGGACCGGTGGAATCCGGAATACTTCGAGAGGCTGCATGGCTTTCTGGCGGCGGCGCAGGCGCGGGGTGTCATCATCGAGCTGACGCTATTCAGCAGCACGTACAGCGACGCGGTGTGGGGGCTGAATCCGCTAAACGCCCAGAACAACATCAACGGGGTGGGCGACATCCCGTGGCAGGACTACATTTCCGGCCGCGATGCTGCGCTGATGGAGAGGCAGATGGCCTACGTCAGCAAGGTGGTGGTGGAGGTGAACGGTCACGATTGCTTCTACTTTGAGGTCTGCAACGAGCCGTTTACGGCCATTGCGGGGATGATGCCGGAGACTGGTTTTGCCACGCAGGCGGAGGTCGATGGGTGGCAGGAAGCGGTGCGCGATCGGATCCGTGCGACGGAGGAGGGGTTGCCCAAGAAGCATCTTGTCTTTCAGGTGCCGGTGGAGAACTGGCGCACGGACACAGCGCTGGAGCAAATCCTGGGGGAGGAGTCGGTGGACGCGGTGAACCTGCATGATTACCAGCAGTTGACCTACAAGGGCTCGATTCTGGCGCCGCTCTCGCGGTTCATGCAACGCGACCTGCGGCTGGCGCGTATTCAGCAGGTGTGGACTGCTGTTCACGAGACGGGCAAGCCGTTCGTGTTCGACGAGGATAACGCGGCGACGAGTTCGCTGGACGAGGAGTCGTGGATCGTGCATCGCAAACGGGCCTGGGCGACGGTCTGCAGCGGCGGCCACTACAACATGATCGACTTTTCGATCCAGGCCGGGGGCCAGGAGGCAGGTACGCCGGCCTCGCAGGCGATGATCCGCAGTTGGATGAAGAATCTGTCGGCGTTCATTCACGGGGTCGATTTCGTGCAGATGGGGCCGGACCCGGACTTTGCCAGCGAGACGCCAGACAATACGATTGCGATCACTCTGGGTCAACCGGGGCGGGCATACGTGGTTTATGTGGCGGATCAACGGGAGGTGGATGATTCCGGGCTGGGACAGCCCTGCCAAGGGCGCCTGGCTTTCACGCTGCCGGTGGGCGATTATTCAGCCCGGCTCTTTTCGCCGGCGGAGGGAAGGTATACGGGACAGAGGCTGGCCCTTGCCGGCGGTGAAACGGGAATCGAACTGGCGCCGTTCAGCCACGACATTGCCGTTCATATTGAGGCAGGCGGTTAGTGGTCGGTAGCCGGTGCAGTTATCTCCAACCGAAGAAGGAGTTGCAAGATGGAACTTAAGCTTTCGTGCGCAGATTTCACCTTTCCGCTGTTGCCGCACGATGACGTACTGAAGCTGATCGCGATGATGGGTTTTCAGGGGGTGGATATCGGCCTGTTTGAGGACCGCTCCCACATTTATCCCAGCCATGTAATGCCTAATATGGCGGCGTCGGCGCGCGATCTGACGAGCCGGGTCCAGGATAAGGGGTTGGAGATTGCCGATGTCTATTTTCAAGCCTCCGGTCCGGGGTTACCGGCGCTGGCGATAAACCATCCCGACGCGGAGGAGCGCCGCCAGGCGCGCGATCTGTTCGCGCGCGTGGTCGAGTTTACGCTGCGTTGCAACGCCACCCATATCTCGATCGAGCCGGGGCTGCCGTGGGAGGGCGAATCCTACGAGACGTCGTTGAAGCGGGCGTGCGAGGAGCTGGCGTGGCGGGTGGAGCTGGTGCAGGCGGCGGGATGTGTGTGCGCGGTGGAGCCCAACGTCGAGTCATTGACGCGCACGCCGGAGCAGACGCATCGCATGCTGGAGATGACACCGGGATTGACGCTGACACTGGACTATTCGCATTTCGCTTACCGGGAGATCAGCGACGACGAGAGCGAAACATTGATCCCGCACACCTCCCATTTTCACGCGCGCGGGGGGCATAAGAACCGTTTGCAGTCGCTGATCCAGGATAACGTGATCGACTATCCGCGCGTGGTGCGGGCGCTGCGGGATTCCGGCTACGGGGGCTACATCTGCGTCGAGTATGTGTGGGTCGATTGGGAGGGTTGCAACGAGGTCGACACGCTGTCAGAGACGATCCAGATGCGGGATCTGCTGCGGTCGGTCGATTTGTGAGGGTAGTGCAGTTGGAGGGCGATAGTGACGGCGCTCCGGTTGTCCTGTGAGCACACCCGACCTGCACCTGCGCACCCTGTTTTTGCTCGATAGAGACGGGCGAATCCGAGGGACGCGCGAGCCGGACCCGGATCCAGGCCCGTTTTTCGCGCTTATTCGCGGCAGGACGAGTTGCGCCTGGGCTGTAAGGGCGGACCTGCCGCAGGATATCGCGGAGAAGCTTGCCGGTCTCGCCCGCGAAGAGCCGCCGGTTGCGCATTTTCGCGACGCTCCGATGCATGCGGAGCGGTACATGGCGCTGGCCGGGGGCGAATTATACTTCGGGCCGGCGTTTGCTTTCCCCGAAACAGTTGAACAGCCTGATGCCACCGTCATTGTAGATGATGTGCGGTTGCTCGCGCGCCACTTTTCGGGGTGGACCGATGCCGAGATTCCGGTACGGTCGCCTGTAGTGGCGGTGGTGGTGGATGGCGATGCGGTGAGCGTTTGCTTCTGTGCACGGCGATCCGATGCTGCGGCGGAGGCCGGGTTGGAGACGGCAGAAGCCTTTCGGGGACGGGGGCTCGGTCCGCAGGCGGCGGCGGGGTGGGCACTGGCGGTGCGGGCGTCGGGGCGGATTCCGCTTTACAGTGCTTCGTGGGCGAACGGGGCTTCGCTGGCGGTGGCGCGTAAGTTGGGGCTGGTGGTGTATGCGTGTGGGTGGAGTTTGGGGTGAGGGGAGCTTGGTCCTTGGTGTGCCTGGCCCCTAAAGAAGTGACCCAGAGTTCAGGTGGGTAGGCGAAGGATCCACCATGCTCTCGGGGTTCGGTTTTGCGGCCACGTATTAGCGACCGATGTGTTCCCATTTGTCCCGACCACGGAAAAGCCAGCCGAGTGGTGCGTGTCGAGATACTCTATCTCTTTAAACGCTCCACCGATCTGAAACTCTCCACGCTTGAATTCGTGACTGCATAACCGCCCAGCAGCCACGCTGGACCTGCTCCATTGAAGATGAAGCGCTACCATCCTATTGCGCCCGACATCCTGCGGAATCAAGATTTGGCTCTGCAAAATCTTGATGGCTGCAATTTTTTGGGACGGGGCGGACATTTAAGCCAGCGCACTGAGGCTTGTCCGCGCAGTTGGCCCAAAACCGGGACCACTTTCCCCCACTTCGCTCTTGAGCGCCGCGCGCGCCTCCGCTATAATCAGGGGGACGGCAAGTAGAACGAGTATACTGGCGGCCAGCCTTTATCCACCAGGCACAGGGAGAATCGGTTGCGCGTTGTATTGATCAGCAAGGCGCTCGTGGTGGGCGCGTATCAGAGGAAGGCGGAGGAGATTGCCCGGCTGGGGGTGGAGCTGACGGTGCTGGTGCCACCGAGTTGGCGGGACCGGCGCGGTACGCAACGGGCGGAACGGCTGCATACTGTGGGCTACGAACTTCGTACGATTCCCCTCCTATTCAACGGCGCGTATCATATGCACTTTTATCCCACTCTGGTAAGGGAGCTGCGGGAGTTGAAACCGGAGGTTGTGCATGTGGATGAGGAGCCATACAATTTGGCTACGCTTCTAGGTGTGCGAGCGGCACGGTCGGTGGGAGCGGAGCCACTCTTCTTTACCTGGCAAAACCTGCTGCGGCGCTATCCGCCGCCTTTTAACTGGTTTGAGCGCATGGTATACCGCTCCTGTGCGGTCGCGATCGCCGGGAATGCCGAGGCCCGCGAGGTTCTTGTGCGCAAGGGCTATGGGGGCGAGATCGTGGTGCTGCCGCAGTTTGGCGTAGACCCGACCATATTCCGGCCGCAGCCGGAGGCGGGCGAGGAAGAGGGGACGCAGCGCAGAGAGAATAACGAGTCGTTGAAGCGCTCCTCAATCCTCACTTCTCAGTCCGACAAGTTTCATATCGGCTACGCCGGCGGGCTGTTGCCTGAAAAGGGGCTGGACCTGCTGCTGCGGGCATGCGTTGGACTCGAGGGCGACTGGCGGTTGACGCTGGTTGGCAGCGGAGAGGAGTTGGAAGCGCTTCGGAGACTTGCTGTTGAGGGCGGCATCGAAGACCGGGTCACGCTAGGCGTGAGACTACCCAGCGCGGAGATGCCGGATTTCTACCGTTCACTCGAACTGTTGGTGCTGCCCAGCCGCACGCGGCCAAACTGGAAGGAGCAGTTCGGACGGGTGCTGATCGAGGCGATGGCCTGCGGGGTACCGGTGCTAGGAAGTGACAGCGGCGAGATCCCCCACGTCATAGGCAGTGCCGGTGTTATCTTCCCGGAGGGGGATGTTGAGGCGCTGCGGTCCCAGCTGCTGCGGCTGATGCAGGATCGAGCGGCGCGAGAGTGCCTGGCAGCTGCGGGGAGGGAGCGGGTGCTGGCCCAATACACAATGGCAGAGATCGCCAGCCAGACGGTTGCGGCTTACACAGCAGTGGCCAATGGCAGCTAACCTCTGAACACTGTCCATTGAATATGAAAGTTGTCGTCAACGCCCAGCTTCTGCATACGGGCAGCAATTACCGGGGCGCCGGGGTCAGCAATTACTGCCGCAACTTGTTGACCGCGCTTGCCGCAGAGGCGGGCGGGCATCAACTGATGGCCTTTGTCAATGACCGCGACTTTAGCTGTCCTCAGGGGCGTCCGGGTGTGGAACTGCGTTATACGCGCTGGCCGGCTGCGGCGCCGTTTCCCCGCATAGTCTGGGAGCAGACGGCATTGCCTGCGGCCCTGTGGACTGACCAAGCGGATCTGGTACATGGTCTGGTCAATACCTTGCCGCTAGTGACGAAGGCGCCTGGCGTGGTGACCGTCCACGACCTCAGTTTTGTACGGCTGCCGGAGCGTTTCCCCCTCCACAAGCGGCTCTACCTGTCCAATCTGTGCCGTGCGAGCGTCAACCGGGCCAAGCGCGTGATTGCGGTCAGTAAACAGACGGCTTCCGACTTACGGACGGAATTCGGGGTGGACAGCCGGCGCGTAGAGGTGGTGTATAATGGGGTCGGCGGGCAGTTCCGGCCTCTGCCTGCTGCGGAGGTAGAGGGTTTTCGAGAGCGCATGAGGCTGCCGGCGAGATTCTTGCTCTATGTTGGCACGTTGGAGCCGCGTAAGAATCTGCCCCATTTGCTGCGATCTTTTGCTGGCTGGCGGGCGGCCAGTGCGACTGGGCGGGATGTAGGGTTGGTGTTGGCTGGAGCAAGAGGCTGGCACTATCAGGAGATTTTCCGTCTGGTCAGCGAGTTGGGCCTGACTTCAGACGAGTCAGGGACACCGTCAGAACAGGAGCCGGTCGTATACTTTCCGGGTTTCCTACCGGAGCAGGAGTTATGTTTGTGGTACAACGCGGCCAGCGGATTCGTCTATCCCAGTCTGTTTGAGGGGTTTGGGCTGCCGGTGTTGGAGGCGATGGCTTCGGGGACACCGGTGATTTGCAGCGACGCGCCGAGCCTGCAGGAGGTTGCGGGCGATGCGGCGCTAATCGTGCCGGCGCGGGATCAGGCGGCTCTGCAAGACGCGTTTGAGCGCCTGTTTTCGGAGCATGGCGTCGCCGATTCGTTGCGGGAGCGCGGACCCCGGCAGGCGGAACAGTTCTCCTGGGAGCGGGCCGCCGCTGAAACGATCGACGTGTACGAAACTGCATTAAACGGAGATTAGTGGGCAGTACAGACCACGATCTATACAACGCCAACCGCGGGCCACTGGCCACTTAATTGACGCCGATGACGACAATACAGATGAAACAGCGCAGAGGCCGCCAGGCATCCCAGCAGACCCGCGACGCGCGGCGGGCGAGCAACGGGGAAACAGGCTCTCTGGACGGCAATAGAGTGATTGCCCTACTTGCGCGGATTCCGGCGAACTGGTGCCCGGCCCTTTTGCGCATCAGTGATTTGCTTCTGATCGTTGTGGCTTTTGTTCTGGCCTACTGGCTGCGCTACCAAGCGCAGTGGTTCCTGACAGTCGATCCGGCAAACCAGACCGAACTGATCACCTATGTGCCGTTCGGGCTGGCGCTGGTCTTTCTCCTGTTCTGTTCGTTTCAGTTTTCCAGAGTCTACGAATACAGGCGCGGCCGCCTTTGGATAGAGGAGGTCTACGCTATTGCCAGCGCGACAACGATTGGCGTTGTCGTTCTGATCGTGCTGAACCTGGCGTTTGGGCAACTCTCCTATAGCCGTCTTATCTTCCTGTACACGGCTGTGCTGGTCACGCTGCTGTTGGGCATGAGCCGTGCGGTGATCTACGCGGTGCGCGGCTATATGCGCAATCAGGGACTCGGTCTGGAACGCGTGGTGCTGGTGGGTGTGGGCGAAGTGGGGCTGATGGTCATGCGCACAATTGCGGCTCGTCCCAGCCTCGGGTACGAGCTGGTCGGCTTTCTGGATGACGATCCGAGCATCAATCAGACGGATATCGGTCGATTTCAGGCGCTGGGACCGCTGACCAACTTTTACGAGATATTGCAGAACCATGACATCGACTCGACTATCATTTGCTTGCCATGGCGGAGTCACCGGACTGTGGCGCGCCTGCTTCATCTTTGTGAAGAGAACGGTGTCGAGGCGCAGATCGTGCCGGACTTTTTCCAGTTGACGAAGAACCAGATGCAGGTGGAGCGGCTCGACGGGATTCCGCTGATCACGACGCGAGCGGTATCGATTGCGGGCTGGAATCTGTTCGTCAAGCGGGCGCTGGATGTGACCGCGGCGACGGTCTTGTTGGCCGTTGGGTTGCCGCTGGGCGCGCTGATTGCGCTTGCGGTCCGCTTCAATTCACCGGGGCCGATTATCTATTCCCAGACGCGCATAGGTCGCAGCGGGCACCCGTTCAAGATTTTCAAATTTCGTTCGATGACCGCTGATGCCGATGCACAACTTGATGAGATGGCCGAACTGAATGAGGCGTCGGGGCCGCTCTTTAAGATGCGGGATGACCCGCGCCGCACGGCGGTAGGGCGTATACTGCGCCGCTTTAGCCTGGACGAGGTGCCGAATCTGATCAATGTTTTGCGGGGGGAGATGAGCCTTGTCGGGCCGCGCCCGAACGTGCCGGATGAGGTTGCCCAGTATAAGGACTGGCACCGCAGGCGGCTGTCGGTCAGCCCGGGGATGACGGGGCTTTGGCAGGTCAGCGGACGCAGCGATCTTACCTTCGACGAGATGGTTTTGCTCGATATTTATTACGCGGAGAATTGGAGCCTGACTTTGGATCTGGGGATTCTGCTGCGCACGATTCCGAAGGTATTGGGCGGGGAGGGAGCGTACTGAGAGTTTCTGGTTCTTAGTTTTTAGTAACCCCACTGGGACGCGGTAGTTCACTACGACTGTCCTGTACTCAAACACTCTCTTGCAAAACCAAATTCATTCGCTCCGGCTGGAAGAGGCGGGGCTCCATTTCGCGCAGGTCGGGCGCTACGGCCAGTGGGAATTCGCATAGGGCGAGAACGTCCTCTTCGAGGGAGGCGCCGGGTGCGATCTCGATGACGGTCCAGCCTTCGGCATCGAGGCGCAGGACACAGCGCTCGGTGACGGCGACGACGTTCTGGCCGGTTTGGCGGGCGCGACGGCCGCTGAAGGTGACGTGCTCCACTTCGTTGACGAACTTGCGCACTCTGCCTTCGCGCTCGATGCGCAGGCGGCCATCGGCAACGTCGAGGCGTGCGCCGGCGGTGTAGGTGCCGCTGATGACGACATTCTTGGCGTTGGCGGTGATGTCTACAAAGCCGCCGACACCGGCGGTCACGTGGGGACGGGCCGCCAGGCGAGAGACGTTGATATTGCCCTCGCGGTCGATCTGCATGAAGGAGAGGAAGCAGCGGTCGAAGCCGCCGCCCTGGAAATAACTGAACTGGTCCGGGGAGGGGATGATGGCCTGGGTGTTGGCGGAGCAGCCGAACTGGAAGCCCTGCAGCGGCATGCCGCCTACGGGGCCCTGCTCGATCACCCAGGTGACGGCACCGTCCAGGCCTTCTTCGAGGAGAACACGCGGCACCAGCGCGGAGATGCCGAAGCCGAGATTGACCGCTTCGCCATCGCGGAGTTCGAGGGCAGCGCGGCGGGCGATCACTTTTTGCAGGCTCCACTCGGCCAGCTCGAAGCTGTCGGGCGGGACGCGCACCTCGCCGCTGATGGCCGGGTCGTAGTCGGTCTGGGTGGTCTGCATGGGGTCGGGTACGACCACGACGGCGTCGACGAGTACGCTGGGCACGCGTACGTCCTGGGCGGACAGGGTGCCGGCGGCGACGCGACGCTCGACTTGGGCGATGACGACTCCGTCATTGTTATGCGCGGCGAGGGCGACATCGTAGGCGCCAAGAAAGGCGCCCTCGCGCTCGAAGGTCAGATTGCCCAACTCGTCGGCCGTCGTTGCACGGATCAGTGCGACGTCCGGGTGCAGGGCGCGCAGGTAGAGCCATTCCTGGCCATCGAATTCCACCAGCTGAACAATTTCTGTTTGCGTGCGCTCGTTCATGCGCCCGCCCTGGCGACGGGGATCAAGGTAGGTGTCCATGCCCAGTTGCGTGAGGACGCCGGGGCGCTTGGCCGCGGCCTCGCGCAGCTGGTGGAAGATGAGGCCGCTGGGAATGTTGTAGGCTTCGACTTCGTTCTCGTAGATCATGCGCCAGATCGCGGGTGATTCCATCGACGACGGGCCCGAGGGGAGTGAGCCGGCGATCACGCGCGTCAGCAGACCGGGGCGGGCGATGTGGTCGATACCGTCGATGCCGTACATGTCGCCGGCGGCGATTGGGTGAATGGTGGTCAGATTTTGTGGATGTCCATCTTGCACAAAACGTTCGCCGACGGCGCGCAGCAGGGCGTCGGGGCAGAGCAGCCCGCTGGACGAGTTGACGGCAACCGTCGCTGCGTCGGGGATGAGGGCTGCGGCTTCGTCCAGAGTGATAAAACGGGTGCGTGGCATCTGTAGATTTCACCTTTACGGGAGAGGCGGACACGCGCATGCGGGTAGAAGGGATCGACGCGCCCGTCGAGTAGCGATGGGTCCATTATAGCGGTACGAGCGTTTTGCACAAGGACCAGCGGATGCGTGTCTGCTTGGGAAGGGCGCGCGCTAAAGACGGTGACGGCTGAAGATGAACGGGTCAGGCGCGCATACGGCGGTAGGCCTGGTCGCCGACGGCAGCGGTGGCGGCGCGGCCGATCTCGTCTGCCTGCAAGAGCGCGGCCCAGGTGTTTTCGGGGGTGACGTCAAAGGGCACGTTATCCATCAGGGGCGTCTCGGCACTGGCGGCCATGGCCGCTTTCAGAGCGGGGCCGTCGGCCGCGGTGTCGAGGGAGAGTTGGGCCAGATGGGTGGGCAGGCCGATCTCAGCACAGAATCGAGCGACCTGGACGCACTCGTCGGTGGACTGCTCCAGCGCCAGTTGGGTGAGAAGGCCCAACGCCACCATTTCGCCGTGCAGGTAGTTTTCGCGTGCGACGGGCAGGCGGGTGAAGCCCATGGCAACGGCGTGGGCGGCGGTGACACCGCCGCTTTCGAAGCCTATGCCGCTCAGCAGCGTATTGGCTTCTATCACGCGCTCGAGCGCGGGGTCGACCTCGCCGCGATAGTTGGCTTCGGCGGCGGCAATGCCATCGTCGAAGACGGTCTGTGCGCACAGTTTGGCGATGGCCTGAGCGGCGATGGTGGGCCGGCTGCCGATGACGGCGCGGCCGGCGGGGTTGCGGTAGCAGGTGCGGGCTTCGTAGCGGGTGGCGAGCGCGTCGCCCATGCCGGCGACGAGATAGCGGACGGGCGCGGCCGCGATCAGCTGCGAATCTACCAGCACCAGCGCGGGGCTGTCCGGGAAAGACTCGCCGCCTTGGACGATGCCTTCGTCGGAATAGACGACCGACAGGGCGGAGCAGGGCGCGTCGGTGGAGGCGATGGTGGGACAGATGACGACGGGTATTTCGAGGCGGTCGGCGACGCATTTGCCAGCGTCGAGGCATTTGCCGCCGCCGACGGCGATCAGGCTGTCGAAAGGTATGTTCTGTGCTTGCAGGCTGGCGGTGGCGCGTTCGATTTCGGAGAAGGAACACTCGCCCTCGAATATCTCGACGACGGCTTCGATCTGCATGGCGCGCAGGCCGTCCAACAGTTGGTCGCCGTGGCGGCGCAGGCCGCCGGGACTGATGTAGACAGCGGGTCGTGTGCTGGGGACTATTGACAGGAAACGGCCGAGATGGTCTAGCAGGTCCGGCCCCTGCACGTAGCGCGCCGGCGAGATCAGGCCGACGGGAGGCATCTGCCGTCCGGTGTCCTCGAGGGAGAAGATCGGCTTGGGAGAGAAGTCGACAGTTCTTGTCATGGTGTTGCTCCTCGGGTCTGTTGCCGGCGGCGATTGCGCCACGGTGCGGGCGGGAGGCGTGCGGGCGCGGACAGCTAAGGTGTTGGCAACATTGTCGACGGCTTCGCCCGTAAGCGCAAGGAGGGGAACGGCAGGGGATAGGGGATAGCTTAGCCCGCTAGTGCGAGGAACGAAGGTCGCTGACGGATAGAACCAAAGCAGTCAGAGCAGCTGTTCGTTGAGGCGGTCGGTGATGACGTCGGCGAGGCGCAGGTCGTAGTCGAGGTGGGGCGCTTCGAGGATTGTGAGGGTTGGGTGACGCCGGCGGGCGGCGGGCAGGGTCTGGGGGGGGGGCTGACGCAGGGGGGGGGCGCGGGGGGGGGAATAAGGGAGAGCGGCGGGTTTGCGGGGGGCCTGGGGGCGGGCGGCGGCCAGGATCTGGGGTAGGTCCTGACGCAGGTGGCGGCCGCGGTGCAGGAAATAGGGCAGAGCGACGATTTTGCGGGCGCCTTGGGCGGCGAGGTCGTCGACGGCGTCGGCGATGCGGGGCTTGTTGCAGTCGAGGTAGGCTGCGGCGGCGAGAGAATAGCGGGCCTTTTCGTGCAGCCAGGCGGTCATTCGTCTGACCGGCTCGTTGGCGTACTCCAATGGCGTGCCGTGGGCCATGACCAGGAGGGCAGCCTGTGTCCCGTTGGACGTGTTCGGCTCCGGATCGACGGCCTGCAGGCGCTCGAGGGCGATGGCGGCCAGCTTTTCATGAAAGCCTAGACAGGCGGCGACGCGAATGGTCAGGTCGGGAAACTGGGCGGCGACTTTGGCGATATCGACGGGCAGGTCCTGCTGGACATAGACGCCGTCGATGAGGAAATAGGGTTGGACGGTGACGGAGGTTGCGCCTGCGGCCACGCATTTTGCGACGGCTTCGGCGATGGTGGGGCGGCTGAAGTTGAGGAAGCCGGCTTCGGCGATTGGCGCAACGCCGCGTTCGCGCAGGCGGGCGGCGAGCCTGATCATGGACGCGCCGCTATCGCTGTGCAGGCTGCCGTGGCCGATGAGGACTACGCCGTTCATATATTATTCAGTTTAGCATTTCCAGTTCTTAGCGGGCAATCGCGGCGGTCGCTAAAAACTGAGAACTGACAAACCAAGAACTGCGGTCAGGCCTGATGGAGGCCACATTCGAGCTTGGACAGCCCGACCCAACGGCCGGCGCGCAGGTCATCGCCGGGCTGGACGGCCTGGGTGCAGGGCCAGCAGCCGATGCTGGGGTAGTTCTGCTCGTGCAGTTCGTTGTAGGGGACGTTGTGGCAACGGATGTATGCCCAGACGTCGGCTTCACTCCAGCGAACCAGGGGAGCAATCTTGACGACATTGTACTTATCGTTCCAGCGCAGAATCGGCGTGCCGGCACGGGTCGGCGACTGGTCGCGGCGCAGGGCCGATACCCAGGCGGTGCTGCCCTGGAGGGCGTTTGCCATCGGTACGACTTTGCGGATGTTGCAGCATTTGTCCGGGTTGCTGCGGTAGAGGTCGGGGCCGTGGGATCGCTCCTGCTGGGCGACGCTCAAGTCCGGCGAAACACGGCGGAAGGGGCGGTTGTAGTGGCGCTGGGCGCGGTCGATCAGGGCCAGGGTTTCGGGGAAGAAGTAGTCGGTGTCGATGTAGAAGATGTCTACATCGGGGTTGATGCGCATGGCGATGTCGATCAAGGCCATGCCGCTGGCGCCGAAGGCTGAGCCGATTGAAAAACCTTCACCGAACTGCTCGATCGCCCATTCGAGAATCTCTTCGGCGGATTTTTCTTCGAGGCGTTTATTGAACTGGTTGATAGAGGCCAGTTGCCAGTTATCAAACGAGAAAGTTTCCTGCGCGAGTGCAATCACGTTCAGTTCCTCTGTATTTGCTCCTATCCAAAGCCACGGTGACGGTGTTTTTGGGTTGCCTGCGCACTGGTTAGGTGGTAGCGCATAAGAAAGATCGGCACGCCACGGCAACGGGGCTACGGATATGGGAATTTTTCTGTTTTGTAGAGAAGAGTTAGCGGGCGCTCATCGCGGTCAAATGCGTCTGAAATTGGGTAGCCCTGTCCACGCAGGGTTGACGCACGTTTATGTTGGATGAGCCTGTCAGGGAATTAACTACAAGTACAGGAGCAACAACAGGAGGAGGTCGTACACAAGCAGCTAGAGGAGGAGGAGGTGACAATCTTGATAGTTTGGGAACGATTGGATTGTCTGCCGGGCGAGGCCGCCCGACTGGGTTGGTCATACGTTAGAATACGCATTTCCTTGTGCTCCTTCTCAGCCTGCTATTTCGGGGCATAGGTCAGGCTTTGACAACTGCTTGCTAACAGATGAAGGGCCGGCGAGGTTATTGGAGATCCTTCCGGGCCGCTTCGCCCCACTTTTGTGAGGTTGGGGCACATTATACACAAGGGTTGGGGGTGTGTCAACATCGAGAAAAGTTGGATCTGGGGTAACGTTGTCTGAACTGTGATTCTAGGGAATTTAGGGATGGCCAGGATTACGTCCAGGCTACTGGTCACGGCTTAGTTTCGTTGCGATGGATACGAAGGCGGGCTGTTTGCGCGGCTCTTTGTTGTCCGGGCGCTGGGCGGTCTCGAGGGGAAGAGCCGCGTGGGCCCCGTTTCAGTCTGAGGCGCTGGTGCGGGGCCCGGAGAGCGGGTCAGTTGTCAGTGGCCAGAGGAGACGGCAGGTGGCCGAAGAAGAAGATGTCGCGCAGGCAGTTTCCGCTGGGCTGGGGGACTGTAGGCTGGTCGTCTCGAGTTGGCCACCCATGCCACCAGGCTGCGATCTCGGGATCCGGCTGTTGTGGTTGGAAGGTGCATGGGTAATAGGCAAATGGCGATTCGTCGTAGGGGCAGGGATAGAGTATGGGTTCTATGCCGACGTAGAGGACGTAGGTGAAGTATTTGCGTCCCGCTATGCCACCGAATGTGAGGCTGAGCAGCACTGTCGCCAGCAGAATGATAGTTCTTGTCATCAGTTTTCTCCTCGCAGTGTTCCCGGGGGCAGGGGGTCATGGTAGAGGAAGTCGAGTACGCAGCTTCTCTGGGGCTGGTAGCGGATATGGGTAGGGTCGATGGAAGGCCAGCTGTAGTAAAGCTGTGCGCCATCGGGTACGGGTGCGTCGGTGTATTCGAGGCAGTTGTCTGCGGTTCCCGACTCCTGGCATGGGTAGACATACGGTTCGTCGGCTCTGAACCAGAAAGCGTTGAGGTAGTAGCTGGCGACGCTGCTGACGCTTGTGCAGCCGATTACGAGGGCCGCGAGCAGGGCAGCGAATTTGACTGTTATCATTCTCACTCCTTGTCGAGTGCAGGGACTGGTCGTGGATGACCTCTGTCCCGCTGAAGATGTTCCTGTCCGCAGGCAACTCCAAGGCGTTCGGTGTGATGGCGATAGTTTGTGTGTAGATCACCCGTTTCTGGCTTGGTGAAGGTGGGTTCTGACCGCGGGCTCGGTTGACCCAGGCAGGCTGCAGACATGCTTAAAGTTTAGCAGCTATTGGTGGGGGATACTTGGTTCAGATGGACCGGTTTTGGGAGGTTTTTCTGCCGGTTTTGGGAGCGAGGGTGTGGTGGGGCGGTTGTCTGAACTGTGATTTTTGGGATTTGGGGATGGACTGTGATTTGCATTGCGGAGAAGATGGACGCGGGCGGTGGGGAGGTTGTCTGAACTGTGATTCTTGGGATCTAGGGGATGGGCTGTGATTTACATTTCGGAGAAGATGGACGCGGGCGGTGGGGAGGTTGTCTGAACTGTGATTTTGGGGGATTTAGGGGATGGGCTGTGATTTGCATTTCGGAGAAGATGGACGCGGGCGGTGGGGAGGTTGTCTGAACTGTGATTTTTGGGATTTGGGGATGGACTGTGATTTGCATTGCGGAGAAGATGGACGCGGGCGGTGGGGAGGTTGTCTGAACTGTGATTTTTGGGATTTGGGGATGGACTGTGATTTGCATTGCGGAGAAGATGGGCGCGGGCGGTGGGGAGGCTGTCTGAACTGTGATTCTTGGGATTTGGGGATGGGCTGTGATTTGCATTTCGGAGAAGATGGACGCGGGCGGTGGGGAGGTTGTCTGAACTGTGATTTTGGGGGATTTAGGGGATGGGCTGTGATTTGCGTGGGGAGGTCTTGTTCAGGGCGTCGGCGGGTTTTGGGTACAGATGATCTTTCGTCAGTCTTTTATTTGCGTGGGCCGGGCCAGAACTTTCGGAATCTGCGGGCGCTTTGCTTGTGCTAAGGCGCTGTGCTATTGTGGGCCAAAATTCACCCACAGAAAGGATGCGATGATGACAACTCTTTTTGGACGCGAGTATAGCCGGCGGGAGCTGTTGGACCGGGTTGGGGATATGTCCCAGCTGGCGGGGACGCGGAAAGCGGAGCTGGTGGAGGGGATTGAGCGGGGATCGGATTTGATTGAGGTGTTTAATGCTTCGGGGCTGTGCTTTTCGGTGTTGCCAGGGCGGGCGCTGGATATCGCGTCGGCGCATTATAAGGGGATGTCGCTGTGTTTTCGCAGCAGTTCGGGCGATGTGGGGCCGGCGTTTTATGAGCCGCAGGGGAACGGGTGGCTGCGGGGCTTTTTTGGCGGCCTTACTGTCAGCTGTGGGATGACTTTTACGGGGCATCCGGAGGTGGACCCGGAGGAGGAGAATGAGGAGCTGGGGCTGCATGGGCGGCTGGCGTTTCTGCCGGCCAAGAATGTGGTCGCGAATGCGGGCTGGGAGGGGGAGCAGTATGTGGTGCGCATTCATGGGAAGATGCGGGAGGCGGTGGTGTTCGGCACGAACCTGGAACTGACACGGGAGATCTCGACGGTGCTGGGGGAGAAGTCGATACATATTTATGACCGGATTGAGAATCTGAGCGTGGACCCGTCGCCGCTGATGTTTGTGTATCACTGTAATCCGGGATTTCCGGTGCTGGACAGCGGCACGCGGCTGCTGATCAACAGCGAGAAGACGACGGAATGGCTGGAGGACAAGGAGGTCGGGCCGGAGGTGTACCAGGTGGCCAAGGGGCCGGGGGATGACGACCATGACGATGTTTTTGTGCACAGGCCGATCGCTGATGCGGATGGGAACGTGCATGTGGGGATGGTCAATGACGGGTTGGGGCTGGGGCTGTATTGGAAGTTCCCGATCGCGGAGATTCCGCTGGTGAATCAGTGGCAGCATTTCCATCGCGGTACCTACGTCACGGGTGTGGAGCCGGGTAATGTGAGTATGTTGGGGCGGGCGTGGAATCGCAGGGAGGGTTATCTCAACTATATTCAGCCGGGCGAGGTGCGGGAGTTTCATATGGAGATTGGGGTGCTGGATGGGGCGGAGGAAATCGGGGAGTTTGAAGGGCAGTTTTGAGTAGTCAGTTCTTAGTTTTTAGTGGGCGGCGTCGGCCTGGGAATGTCTTTTTGGATCCTCGAAGGGGCGGGGAGAACACTTTTGACCCCTTTGATCCACGAAGGGCCGCGAAGGGCCACTAAGGACCACGAAGAACACCTTTGTTGACCAATCCTTCAACGCTCCCGCCATTCAGGCCTATTCGTAATGCAATTGGTTGAGAGCGGCCGCACTGTTGACGAGGCGCTCAGCTGCGAAGAAGGCGTACCGGTCGCGAGGCCTGGTTTTGGAGGGGGGCGTTGCGGGGGCGCAGCCCCTGCACAAGGGAGGCCGCTTGCGGCCGACCGCCAAAAAGCCAGGGGGTAGGGAATAGGGATCAGGGGATGGCGCCGGCTTAAGCTAGTCCTTGGTTATCGTTTCTCGTGGTTCGAGGCGGGCGAGGTAGAGGCAGACGGGGAGGAGTTATATTAATCCCGCAGAACCATCTTCTCTGCCCAAAGGACAACTGCTTCTGCGGTTTTGATTGCTTCCAAGTATTCTTGATTGTCTATTGGAATGGCAAATCCGGGATAGCGTGTATCCACAGCATAAGGAGTAAGTTTTGCAGCGCTGCGAATCGCGTCCGGGACCGTCTCGCCTATCTCCTCCTCAAGCATCGACAATAGAAGCTCTAGGCTGTGTACATAGGGGAAATCGATTCCGCGGTCGATCATGACAGCCTTGATAGCTTTTTCCGCGGCTTGCTGCGCTTCAAAGCACAGGTCTTCCAGATAGACGCCGGCAACTCGACTCTTCGCGATTGCTAGATTGCTTCTGGCACGGTTCAACCACTCTCTGGGGTCGTCGGGCGAAAATCGCTCAACTGGCTTCATATACGACTCTTCCCTCCTTCAAGGCTGGTTTTATGACTAGCGCATGGCTGTTTTTGTAGCGCTCCACATCCGCGGGCGAGACCAGAATCGCGTCAACCGGGACGCGCACGCCATACAATCCCTCATGAATGCGGCCCCTGAGTCTCGCATCGCCCCCTTCCTTGATAATAAGCAGGTCGAGGTCGCTATGACGGGTCATGTCGCCGCGGGCGGCGGAGCCGAAGAGGATGATCTTTTCAGGAGCGACGACTTCGACTATGCGTCGAATGACCTCGTCCAACGTATCTTGGTCATACATGGCTAACTCCTGATTGGCGTACACATTGCTGAACAGACTGGATGCCACCTCAACGTAAGGGTCACCACATAGGCTTAACCCCGCAGTGATTTCAGCCTGGTATGGTATCGCCCCCTCTTTTCGTTTCGACTCAAGAGCGACTTCCGCGAAATCTTACTCCCCCCTTCCCGCTGCGTCAAGTCTTGCGCTTGAACGGGTGTATCCTATGATCATCAGCCACTGTTCACTCTTGCGGCTGCCGGGCGCGTCGTTCGAGGCGGGCGAGGTAGAGGCAGACGACGAGGAGGAGGAAGGCCATGGAGTAGTTGATGCCGAGGGCGGTTTGGAAGCTCCAGATGTCGGAGAAGAGGCCGGTCCAGAGGGGCGGGAGCATGGAGCCGGCGATCATGGCGACGTTGAGGATGCCGGTGACGGCGCCGCTTTCCTGGGGGTAGAGGCGGGAGCCGAAGGCGAGGGCGGTGGGGAAGAGGCCGGAGAGGGTGAGGCCGGTGAGAAAGATGCCGATGACGAGAGGGGCGGCGGTGGTGCTGAAGACGACGAGCGGGTAGGTGAGGGCGAGGCCGATAGCGAGGATGAGGAGGGTGGCGGCGTAGCCCAGGCGCTCGGCATAGGCGGCGCAGAGGAAACGGCCGGCGGTGAGGGCGACGTAGAAGACGGAGATCATGGAGATTGAGGAGAAGATGGAGAAGCCGACGGACTCCTGCATGAAGACGGCGACCCAGCCGAGCAGACTGAAGGCAACGCCGTTGTAGATGAAGGCGATCAGGAAGAGGGACAGAAAGCCGACGTTGCGCAACATGACCCAATTGGAGTAGAGGACGTCGCGTAGCGTGTCCCATGTTGAAGAAAGGAAGGATGTTCTGGCCTCGTTCTGCGGGGTCTTTTTTTGTTCGGAGTCCGGTTCTGGTTCATCGGCCGCGGGTGCGGGGGCGGAAGCCGGCGGTGGGTAGACGGTGCGGTACAGAAGGAAGGCGCCCAGGCCATAGACGAACCAGAGCAGGCCGGTTGCGGCCATGGCCCAGCGCCAGGGCACGCCCTGCTCGAGGATAAGGCCGAAGACGAGCGGCGAGATGGTTGCGCCGACGGCATAGACGCCGTGCAAGACGTTGAGGGCGCGGGCGCGGCTGGCGCGGTTGGCGTCGGCGACCATGGCGTTGATGCCGGTGGTGAGGGAGGACTGGACTATGCTGATAAGGGCAAAGCCGGCGAGGAAAAACAGCCAGGGACGGGCGGCGGCTGTGAGGGCCATGGAGGCCGCCAGCGCGAGGGCGGCTATCCAGACCAGCTTGCTGTAACCGAGACGATCGGAGGTGACACCGGCCAGGAGGTTGCCGAAAATGCCGCCGACGGCGCGGGCGGGGAAGATGAAGCCGATGGCGGCCAGGGTTAAGCCTGTGGCCATATACTCGGATGTGATGAAGGGCATCACCGAGGGGACGAGGACGGCGGCGGTACCGATGAAGAAATAGCCGGTCAGGCCGAGCGCGGTGGCGGGCAGGGCCGGCGCGGTCGCGTCCGGGGCAGCCGTGTCGGCGGTGTTCCGTTTTGTCATGTGGATAGTTCTCCGACGCTTTCGTTGGTTAGCTGGGTCTGGCGAAAGCGGTGGGCGTGGGTCTCGCCGCGGTCGGTGAGGGAGACTTGATCGGCCTCGATTTGGACGAGATTGCGGGCGCGCAACTGGCGCAGGGTGCGCTCCATTTTGGCCGGCGACCAGCGGAAATGGCGGTAGAGCGTCGAGGCGGTCAGTTCGTCGCTCTCGGCGGCGTGCCCCTGGTGACGGTGGATGTGGCCGAGGACGACCTGGTCGTCAAAGCTGCGGCGCTGGTTGCTGCGGCGGAGCATGGTGGATACTAAACCATACTTGGGCGAAAAAATCCAGGCGGCGAGGAAGAAGAGGAAGGTCATGAGCACCATCGAGGCGGAGATGGATGAGTCCCATTGCTCGCTGAGGCCGAGGCCGAAGAGGTTGTTGAGCGCGGCGAGGATGTCGCTGACGTGCACCACGCCGAGTAGATTGCCGCGGGCGAGATCGTAGCCGGTGTAGGCGCCGGCCGCGCCGATCAGCGAACTGTAGACGAGCATGCGGGGCAGGCGATCGGTGAGCAGGTAGGCGGCGGCGGGCGGGATGATGAAGAAGGCGACGACGAGAATCGAGCCGACGGCGTCGAAAGCGCCTACGGCGACGAGGCTGACCATGACCATCAGACCGTAGTGCAGCAGGGTGGGGCGGAAGCCAAGCGCGGCGGCCAGGGTCGGGTCGAAGGTGGAGAGCTTCAACTCTTTGTAGAGCAGAACGACAACGACGATGGTGAGCAGTGTCAGCACGGCCATGACGGTGATCGATTTGGGCCAGAAGACGAGGATTGGCTCCCGCTGGGTGAAGCCGGCCTGCCAGGCCTGGGCCGGGCTGTAGTGGCCGCAGTTGGTGCATATCTCGGTGAACTCGGCCTTATCGTCGCGGGGGCTGATGCCGAGGTCGCGGCAGTTTGTGCACTGGCGGGTCAGTTCGGCGCGGGAGTCGTCGGGCGTGATGGTGACGGTTTCGCAGTCGTTGAGGCAGTGGCTGTTGGTGTTGGCCCAGGCGACGCCGATTTCGCCGACCATGACGGCGTCTTCGTCGAGGTGGACGTCGCTGACGACGCGGGAGACGAGGATGACGGCGATGGCGAAAAGGAGGGGGAAGGCGAGACCAAGGGCGGCATCCTGTTTGACGAGGCCGGAGCGGTAGATGAGTTCGGTGAGGAGGACGGTTGCCACGCCGGCGGCGGCGGCGCCGACGATGAGCCAGACGGATGAGAGATCGGGATGCTTTCCGAAGACGGAACCCATGAGGATGAAGGCGACGACAATGCCGAGGAGTACTGTATGGCTGATGGCGTCGCTGGTGAGGGACATACCGCGCAGGAGCAGGAATGTGCCCAGCAGCGCGCCGGATACGGCGATGAGGCTGCCTACCAGGGTGGCGGTGTACTGTGGATTGCGCAGGAAGGCGTTCAGGTCCTCGCGGGCGACGAAGTTGAGTAGAAAATGGATGATGAGTTCTTCGAGTTGAAACATTAAGGGCAGTTTCTAGTTTTTAGTAGTTAGTTTTTAGTAACTTCATTGGCCGGCAGTTACTCTGATGACGGAGTCGTAGCGGCGTTGCGGATGGTGTCGAGTTTGTATTCAAGTTTGGCGACGGCTGCGGGGGGCAGGGCGTTGGCGATGGGCTGCTGGCGGTCTTCGGCGACAGTGGGCAGGGCGAGGTCGTCGGCGTACTGGCGGTAGACGGCCCAGAGCTGGTGGTTGCGGTCGTCGTGGGCGGCGGCTTCGATGCCGGCGGGGGTCAGCATCCAAGCGCCGTTGCTGCGTTGGGCGTGGCCGCGAGCCTGGAGCTGTTGCAGGCCCAGTTTGGCGGTTGCGCCGCGGACGCCGAAGAGAAAGGATTCGGGCGCGGCCAGGTCGACTGAACCATGGTCGGTTGCGTAGTGGTAGAGGTCCTGCAGCATGGTCTGGGCGGCGAAGCGGCTGCGGTCGGCGCGGCGGCGCAGGAGGGTCCAGACGAGGCCGCGGCCGGGTGCGAAACCGAGCGACAGGGCGACGAGCAGGAAGGCGACAACTACGATCAGCGGGCCGGTCGGTATGTCGGCGTCGACGGCGCTGATGATGGCGCCAGCGCCGCCGGCGAATGCGCCGAATACGGCAGAGAGAATGACCATCTGGCCGAGCTGGTTGGTCCACTGGCGGGCGGCGATGCCGGATGCGATCAGCATGCCCACCATGAGGATGACGCCGGCGAGCTGGAGGCCGAGCACGATGGCGACGACGATGAGGGTGGAGAGCGCCATGCTGAGGATATTGACGCGGAAGCCGTTGGCGCCGGCGAATTCGGCGTCGAAGGTGATGAGCTTGAACTCTTTCCAGAAGAGGGCGAGAACGATGAAAGAGAGGGCGCCGACGACGGCGATGAGGCGGACGTCGCGCTCGACGATGGCGGCGGCCTGGCCGAATATGAAGGTGTCGAGGCCGGCCTGGCTGGCGTCGGGGCGGGCCTGGATGTAGACGAGGAGGGCGATGCCGGCGGCGAACCAGGCGGCGAGGACGATGCCCATGGCGGCGTCCTGTTTGATGCGGGTTGTGTTGGTGACAAGGCGGATGAAAAAGACGCCGAGCCAGCTGGTTACGCCGGCACCGACGAGAAGGAGACCGAGATCGCGGCCGAAGAAGAGGAAGGCGAGCGCGACGCCTGGCAAGGCGGCGTGGGAGAGGGCGTCACCGAGCAGGCTTTGGCGGCGGAGTACGGCGAAACAGCCGAGGACACCGCTGACGATGCCGAGCAGAGCGCCGCCGAGGGCGACGGTGCGCAGGGTGTAGTCGTACTCGACGTGGAGGAAGATCTGGCTGAAGGGCACGAACAGGGCTGCGATGAGCGCGGTGGCGCCGATCAGGAGCCAGATGCGTTGATCGGAACTACGGTTATTTGTAGTCTTTTGTTGGTTAATCGCCATGCTTTTTATAGTTTTTAGTAGTCAGTTTTTAGTTTTTAGTGAACTGCCGAGTACGCGGAGAACGCGTCTCTTGAACTACGAAGGGTCACTAAGTAAAACCTCTTTCCACGAAGGGCCGCTTAGAGCCACTAAGAAAACCTTTTTCCACGAAGGGCCGCTAAGGGCCACTAAGAAAACCTTTTCCACGAAGGGCCACGAAGGACCACTAAGAAAACCTTTTTCCACGAAGGGCCGCGAAGAGCCACTTAGAAAACCTCTTTCCACGAAGGGCCACGAAGGGCCGTTAAGAAAAACCTTAACTACTTAGCCACAGTACTTGACCAGCCAGTCATCCTTGGAACCATTCAGGCTCTTGGTGACGCAACTGGTGTACAGCCGCCGCCATGCTCGCCAGCCGACACGTTGCTAAGAATGCACACGGTCGGTGAGGGATG